>Ga0210006_1000023_pt1 | contig 133169 bp, 98 predicted proteins | sample CryGey02umfilter_2_FD_185452 | JGI IMG/M metagenome (GOLD analysis project Ga0210006, IMG submission 185452) | Groundwater microbial communities from aquifer in Utah, USA - Crystal Geyser 4/10/14 0.2 um filter (SPAdes) (version 3) | ecosystem: Environmental > Aquatic > Deep subsurface >... | reverse complement strand
AGTTCATGAAAAAATCTCAAGTTAGGATGTATGTGTAATCAACATCTATCCTATTCGGCTTGAGGTTTTTTCACAATTCTTAAAAATGTTTACCGGACACTAGTGATCTTGGTGCTCGAAAGAGGACTTGAACCTCCACGGCCTTGCGGCCACTGACCCCTCAAGCCAGCGCGTCTACCAGTTCCGCCATCCGAGCATTTTAAAAATCTTAAGGGAAAACTTACCCTATGAATTTACACTAAATAATAAAAAAATCCAATCTTCGCAAGAAATTATCAAAAACTCCCCTTGCAGTCCATTCCTAAATCGTGAAAAATAAAGAAGGTACTTTTCAATCAATAACCACTACTCACATGAGCTCAATAAAGGACGTCGATCCTCAAGTTTTTACTGCGATTGAACATGAAAAAAAGAGACAAGCGGAAGGAATCGAACTAATTCCTTCAGAAAATTACACATCAGCCGCAGTTTTAGAGGCATGTGGATCAATAATGACAAACAAATATTCAGAAGGTTACCCGGGAAAAAGATATTATGGTGGACAAGAAAACACAGACATCATCGAGAATTTGGCTATTGAACGCGCAAAACAACTTTTCGGCGCAGAGCACGCAAACGTCCAACCATATTCAGGATCTCCAGCAAACACAGCAATTTATTTCGCACTTTTGGAATTTGGCGACACAGTAATGGGGCTTAAACTAGACCACGGCGGACACATCACGCACGGACTTCCGATTTCATTTTCAGGAAAAGCATACAATTTTGTCCAATACGAAGTCGACAAAACAACAGGAAAAATAGACATGGAAGAGGTACGAAGACTTGCACTTGAGCACAAACCAAAACTAATCGTCGCAGGATTCACAGCATATCCTCGTGACATCGAATGGAAAAAATTCAAAGAAATCGCAGACGAAGTTGGCGCAATGACAATGGCTGATATTTCTCATACAGCAGGCTTAATCGCCGGAGGAGTTTTGGAGTCCCCTGTTCCATATTTCGACGTTGTAATGACAACAACTCACAAAACTTTACGCGGACCTAGAGGCGCAATGATTTTATGTAAAGAAAAATTCGCAAAAGCTATCGACCGCGCAGTGTTCCCGGGACTTCAAGGAGGCCCACACGAACATATCATCGCTGGAAAAGCTATTGCATTCCATGAAGCACTTCAACCGGCATTTAAAGAATACGCACAACAAGTTCAGAAAAACGCACGACATTTAGCTCAGGCGATGAAAGCAAAAGGATTCAATCTAGTTTCAGACGGAACAGACACACATTTGATTCTTGCTGACCTTACAAACAAAGGCGTTCCGGGAAAACAAGCACAAGCGGTTTTGGACAGCGTCGGAATCACATTAAATAAAAATACTGTACCTTTCGATTCACGCCCACCGATGGATCCGTCAGGAATTCGCCTCGGCACACCTGCCATCACAACTCGTGGCATGAAAGAGCCCGAAATGGACATGATTGCGGACTGGCTAGATCGAGTAATTTCAAACATCGAAGACACTACTTTGCACGCAAAAATCAAAGAAGAGGTCAAAACGATGTGCTTGAAATTTCCAGTTCCGGGGATAACGTTTTAAGCATCCCGAATATTTCCCCTTTCCTTAATCAATGCCGCGACATTCGCAGCAGATTTGCCGTAGAAGTGAACATAATCACCCAGTGCATACTGTTTATTACCATGCATTTCGGCAAATAAATCAACGACTTTAACGCCAGGACCGGCTTGGTTTCTAATCCATTCATTCAATTCATTAGTTCTATCCTTCAATTCCTCTATAGAAAGAGGATAAACTCCTCCACTCCAACCAAATTTTTAAAAATCACGCTGGAAAATTTTACGTCCACCTTGGAACTAAATTCATCAATTTATCCAATCCAAAAGTTTTCCCAATTGATTCAAATATTTCCATTTTAAATTCGTTTTACTACCACTATAGTGATATCATCCATTTGCTTGTATCCATTGGCGAAGGCTTTTACTTCAGCCAAAATCGCATCTTTGATTTCTTTCGCCGTTGGAAGATTCGAAAATTTTTCGACAGTTGCTTTTAATCGTTCCATTCCAAAAAGTTCTTTTTCATTCCTCCAGCATTCAGGGATTCCATCGCTATAAATCACGACAAAATCTCCGCTGTCCAAACCAATTTCTTCGATTTTTACATGCTTTGAAACATCCGGAATCATACCAAGTGCAATTCCACCCGCTGGCCTTACATCAACATTTTTAGCCTTCGCCACATAATGAAGTAATTGTTCATGCCCTGCATTTACATAAGAAAATTTCTTCGTAGAAACTTGCCACTGAGCAAAACAAAGCGTCAAAAACATCGTCGGCATTGTCTTCGCTTTCAAAACTCTATTCACATCCACTACAACTTGTTTAATATCCTCGCGATCCGCGTAGCCATAAAAAAGCGCATTCGCAATCGAGCTGATAATTCCGGCAGGCACTCCATGTCCAGTCACATCTCCAAGATACATCAATAATCTATCATCACTAACTTTAATAAAATCATAAATATCTCCTCCAATTTCCGACGCAGGAATAAGCCCTCCGGAAACATCAAGATCCGCAAATTGCGGGATTTGATCATCATCCGGAACAAGTCTATCCTGAATCTGAGTCGCAAGTTCAAGCTCTCTAGTGACACGTTCCTTATACACTTTCGCCTCCACGCTCGCGCCAAGATCCACCGCCATTTTGTTAAACGCCTTTCCCAAAAACCCAAGTTCATCACCGCTGGTAATATCAACATGCGTCGTAAAATCTCCACGCGAAATTCCTTCCGCACCTGTCACAAGTTTTTTCACAGATCTCGTGATTTGAAGCGACATTATGAAAGACATAATCATTCCCATCATGATACCGAAAAGCACCAAATACACGATTCTCTTGACCATTATCGCGATTCTCTCATCCAAATGTTTATAATCAATTTTATAAAAAACAACATATTTTTCAGTCGCAGGAACAACAAAATAATCAACCATAGTTCCACTTTCTAGAGCATCGATAGGCTTTTCAAGATTATCCACAAAATCAAAATTTCCTGAAGCATTTTGTTTCAAATAAACAGTTCTTCCATCAAGTGTTTTTAAAGAAATAGATTCAGCCTTCACTTGTGAAAGTAAATCTTCATCTTTAATTACACGCTTCTCTCCATCATATTTCTTATCAGTGTCCGCAGAAGAATCATACAAAACTTCTCCAGAAAAATTCAAAACTTTTATCACAGAAACATCCGCATTCTGATCAAAAATAGTTTTTATTTCTTTATTAAAATAAACAAATCCATTTTGCGCGAGATATAAATCATAATTATAAGCCACTGTCGACGAAGTAAGTCTCGAAAACGCCAAAGCGTTCGCATAAATATCATTCGCAAGTTCAGTCTTTTTTTCGTTAATAAAAAGCATTCCTGCAATCGAAAACATCACTATGACGAGCAGTGAAATCGCGAGAATTAATTTGCTTCGAATTGATATTTTCATTTAACATTTACGTCATCAAAATACAAACTTTCATCTATCCTAGGTTCATAATCAATTTTGTCCGAGAAAGAATAAAACGCTTCATATTCAATAAGTGGCACTCCTATCGGATCATCATCCACCAAAATTTTCATCGCATCCTGCAAAAATATTCGCCTTTTCAGAGGATCCATTTCCGTAGATGCAGACAAAATCAATTGATCCACATTTGAATTTGCATATTTTCCATAATTAAATTCCGCCTTGCTATAAGCCATATCTTTCAAGAAATCATTCGCATCTCCAAAACTGGATTGATACCCAAAGAAATACAAATCAGCATTTCCCGAATCAACACTTTCCATAAATTTATCAAAATCATCATAATAAGAAATAAGAAGATTTATTCCGACATTATTAAGATCTTTTTTAACATAATCCCCAATATATTGAAGCCCATTTGGCAAACTCATTGTCAAAGTCGCCCCATCAAGTCCAAGTTTTAAAATAGTTTCTTTCGAAACTTTTTCATCATAATTTATCGTCGAAATATTTGGATTAAATCCAAAAACTCCATTACTAGCATACTGGTTTATCGGCTCAGCAGAGCCCTTCAACGAGTCCGCCAAAGCCACCGTATCAATTGCGTTTCGGATCGCATTTCTATTGTCTATGCTTTTAAGCAAAGGCGATTTCGAATTAAAAAGTAAAAATTCAATTTCAAGAGTAGGCACACTCACAATTTTAAAATTACGTTCTTTGAAAGTAGCAATCGCATCAAACGGAACGAATGTAAGCAAATCAACCGTCCCATTTAAAAGCATATTTCCTCTCTTCGAAATATCACTTCGTCCATACAAACTAACAGTCTCAAATTTTGGCTTATCCCCCCAATATTCATCAAATCTTTTGAAAATTATTCTATCTTGTGGATAATTTTTTTCAAATGCATACGGTCCAGTTCCAAGAGGAGTTTCGATCGTTTTTTTCTCATATTCCGAAGGAATAATAAGCACACTCGCAAGCTCATTTAAAAGCATCGGATCAGGAACTTTCGTAACAATTTCAACAGTAAGATCATCTCTAACTTCAACTTTATCTATATTTTTCAAAACATCTTTTAGTTCAGATTCTTTGTGTTGCATCGCTCTATTCAAACTCGCGACAACATCTTGCGCGCTAAAAACAGATCCATCTTGAAAAACGACATTCGGACGTAAATTAAATTCCCATGTATTTTCTCCAACCACACCCCAAGAAAGTGCAAGAGCAGGCCTCATTCGAAGATCTCTATCCGGCCTAACAAGCGGATCATAAGTATTTTCAAGACGAGTTCTGATAAGAGGATCAGCCTTTGTCGGCTCAAAAGAAATCTCTTCGTAAGGCAACATCACCTTAAGTTCAGTCAGATTGGACATTTCTTTCACAGGCCCAGCAAAGAGCTTCGTTAAGCCCAAAAAGAAACTTACTGGTTGTTCATAAAAAAGATTAAATCCAATCCAAACAAATACCCCAAGAAAAACAGTATAGAACGAATATTTAGCAATTTTCGAACCTTTCGATTCTTCATATTCGAAAACATTTTCATCCGCACCCGCAGGCTGATTTTGATTTTCTATTTGTTTTTGTTTTTCGTCCACGTTTAGGTTCATTTATATCTAGATATTCTAGCACAAAAAAACAGAAAAAACAATTCTAAAGAGACAAAATCTCTATACCATTCGACCAAGTTTATAAAAAGATGAAATCCGACGAATAATTGAAGAAACATTTAAAATATCACCAGCACCTTCATTACCTTCATTAGACATACGAAAATCATTATTTGATTAAGTTTACGATATTATAACATAAATAATAAAAACAGGCAAACAAGGCTACCTCAAAAACGGGCCGCGTGAACAAATTAATTGTTCATCTCTCCAAGGATCTTTCTCATTTCCGATTCAAGCCCATTATCCCCCATTTTCTCCGCCAAAAAGAGCATTCTCTGATAAGTAGATTTATATTTTTTAGCATCCGCAACCGTTTTCACGGAAGATACTATTTCAACAAGAGAATTATATTCCTTTGCATAACAAGATTTCAGCATTTCCATATTTCCAGCCTTCCCAAAATAAAATATCGCCGCATTGAAATCTCTAATTTTGTAAGCACTGTTCCCAAGATTTTCATATGCAATATTAAGATTTTTCTCAACCAAACTTCTAAGACTGCTGGTCGCATACGCAAGTTGTGCACTTTTCACCATCATGCGCGGAGAAATAACAACAGCCTCTTCTCGAAAATCAGGAATATCCAAAATATTTGTAGCAATAATTTCTGTAACCGGAAGCACGTCAGTCGATTCACGATATCTCATAAAAGTTCCATTCGTCGCCTCGATATCTATATTCCTAAAATGCAAACAAACATGCTCAGGCAAAAGTTTTATATTGAGCTCGTTTATGTCATATTTAAGGGAAAAAAGATAAATATACAAAGTCACAATTTGATTACAATCCCCTTCCAGTTTTTCTTTTTCTGGATCATTCAAAAGTTTTCCAAAACTCGAAGTTTCGATGTAATGATAAAGATTTTCAGGCTGTAAAAAGTCCGCAATTTTTCTCAAAAAAATAATTTTATCAGTCCCGCCTTCAGGATACGTCAAATCATTTTCCTTGATTTCTTCTCTCACGAAAATTTCATCAATTTGACTTGTCTCACAAAATTTCAAAAATTTATCCGAAATTTTTTCAGCATTTTTATACATTTCTCGTCTTTTTGATTTCGATAAATACTCATATCCTTTAAATTTTCTCTCCATCCAAATATTAACAACTATCAAGTTTTTCCGCATAAGAGAGAGCAATTCCTCTTTTATGTCAGACAATCTATCCGTCGATTTCACCCCCGTAAAAAACCTATTAACCTTCCACTCAAAAAAACTCACATACGAAGTGAAAAATAACACTATCCATCCCAAAATTTTTCCAAAAGTTTTCATATCGTCAACAAGTATAACATATTAGAAAGTTACAGGAATATTATTTATAGCTCGCTTTCTTTTTCCAATATCTATCTTTTCCCATAACGAACAGAATCGCTATAAATAATATTCCTGTAACTTTCTATCAAATAATTTTTGGTGTTTTGGGAAAAATAATTAAAGTAGAGAATGGAGTTTAGGAAATATTACTTTGAACGATTCTGTTCATTACCAAAAAACAATGACATTAGAAAAAGCAAGCGAGGGCAAAGTAATATTTCCTAAACTCTACATCGCTACACTAGTTTTTCTTTAACACCGCCAAAAATGCCTCCTGCGTAAGATTCACTTTCCCCATCATTTTCATGCGTTTTTTCCCTTTTTTCTGCTTTTCTAAAAGTTTTCTTTTTCGGCTGTAATCACCTCCATAAAGACCACTCGTTACATCTTTTCTAAAACCGGAAACCGTTTCTCTAGCAACGACTTTTGCTCCAATGGCCGCCTGAATCGGAATCACAAACTGTTCTCGAGGAATAAGATCTTTGAGCTTTTTAGTCATCTCCCTTCCAATTCTTTCAGCATCATTTCTATGCACAATCAAAGAAAGTGCGTCCACTTTTTCTCCGGCAATAAGAAAATCCAATTTCACCAAATTTCCAAGCCTAAAATCCAAATGCTCATAATTCATTGAAGCATATCCACTCGTCAAACTTTTCAAACTATCATAAAAATCAATAACAATTGAAGCAAGCGGCAATTCAAAAATAACCAAAACCCTCGACAAACTCAAATATTGCATATTTTTGAATTCGCCTCTTTTCTCGGTACAAAGCGTCATAATACTCCCAACATAATCTTTCGGAGTCAAAACCTCAATCTTCACCCATGGCTCTTTTATACCATCTATATGAGAAGGATCGGGAAGCTCACTCGGAGAAGAAACAAAAACTTCATCTTTTCCGGTAACAGCGATATAAGAAACGCTCGGCGCGGTAACAATCAAATCAAGATCATATTCACGTTCAAGTCTTTCCTGCACAATATCCATATGTAAAAGCCCCAAAAATCCACATCTAAACCCAGACCCAAGCGCACCGGACTGCTCAGGCACATAAGAGAGTGAACTATCGTTTAATTGAAGCCTATCAAGCGCTTCCCTAAGCATCGGATATTCATCTGTATCCGTACAAAAAACACCGGCAAAAACAAAAGGACGAACAACGCTATACCCAGGAAGAGCAATGGCTTGAGGAAGATCCATTCCAGTCGAACCGGCCGCCCAAATTGTATCTCCAACTCTCGCCTCACGCACACTCCTCACTCCCGTCACAATATATCCAACCTCACCGGCCCGAAGAATCTGACAAGGCTTATATTTTGGCTTAAAATGGCCAATCTCAAGAACCTCAATATAAGTCTTAGTATTCAAAAAATATATTTTATCCCCTTTTTTCACTTCACCACTCGTCACCCTCACGTAAGTTACAACACCTTTATAAGTATCATAAACAGAATCAAAAATAAGAGCTTTAAATTCATCACCAACATTAAATGGCTTCGGCGCGGGAATTCTCTCAATAACACGATCCAAAACCAATTCCACATTAGTCCCCTCTTTCGCGGAAACCGCAATAATCTCATCTTTTGAAATTCCCAAAACATCCTCAATTTCCTTCGATCGCAATTCTACATCCGCAGAAGGAAGATCAATTTTATTTAAAACAGGAATAATTTCGAGCCCATGATCAAGCGCCATATAGCAATTCGCAAGAGTCTGCGCCTCAATTCCCTGCGTTGCATCAACCACCAAAATCGCGCCTTCACAAGCCGCTAAACTCCTCGATACCTCATACGAAAAATCCACATGCCCGGGAGTATCAATCAAATTCAAAATATATTTTTCCCCACCTTTTTCCCATTCCATTCGAACAGGCTGAAGTTTGATAGTAATTCCCCTTTCCTGCTCAAGCTCCATCGTATCCAGCATTTGACCATGTTTCATATCACGCTTCGCGATAGTATTTGTGACCTCCAGAAATCTGTCCGCAAGCGTCGACTTTCCGTGATCTATATGCGCAATAATACAAAAATTTCTAATATTCATAAGCTACAAGATTATACCTGCAAAGAGACCGGAAGCAAAGGCACAAATATCCTTTCGAACTTAAGCTTCTTTTGAATAAAATAATACTTCTCCTAAATAAAACGCAATGCGTTCTCAAAGATATTTGTGCCTTTGCTTCCCTTAACTTTGAGCAAGAAAAAATGCAAATCTTGATTTAGAGAAATAGTAATGAAATATATTTTGGGACGCATTGCGTTACATTCAAAAAAATATAGTTAATTACTAAAGAAGCTTAAGTCCCAAAGTATATTTCATTACTATTTCTCGATACACTAGGTTTGCAATTCCCCCCCCTTTGTGCTAAAATTATATGAAAAATAAAAACAAATATGCAACAATACAAAGTTCCTCAAGACGTACAAAGAGAAGACACGATCATCGGACCGTTGACTTTAAAGCAGTTAGGTATTCTCGGAATCGGCGGAGGAATCGCATACGGAATTTACATCAGCTTGGCAAAAAGTTATCCAATGGCAATTTGGCTTCCACCAATGGTAATCATCATTGCGATCACCCTCGCTTTTGCATTTTTAAAAATTCACAATTTAGACTTTGTAACATTCATAATGGCATACACCGAATTCAATTTTTTACCAAAAAAAAGAATATGGATTCAGGGCAGTGGATACCCTTTTATCTCCCCTTTTGAAACCCCATACAAAGAACAAAAGAAAAAAGAACTTACAAGAAAAATGGGCGCAAAAATAGAATCATTAAAAGAATTATCACGCGTACTTGATACACATGGAGGCATCGACGAAGCCGAAACGCCCCCTTCACCAGAAGAAAAAAATAATTAAAAAATATGAACATACTTGACCAAATAGCTCCGGCACAAAAAAACAGAAACAATGCATCCTCAAGCACTCAAACGAATTTACGCATAGGTGAAATTCGCGACGACGTACTTGTGTTAAAAAACGGAGGAATGAGAACCATTTTGAAAACAACAAGTATCAATTTCAACCTAAAATCCGAACAAGAACAAAACGCTATTATAAGCGGATATCAATCATTTTTGAATGCATTGGACTTTCCTATTCAAATAGTAGTGCGCTCAAAAAAACTTGATATCGACAATTACATCGATCAAGTCAAAGAACTTGGAGAAAAACAAGAAAACAAACTTCTTCAGGAACAAACATACGAATATGCGCAGTACATAAAGAAATTAGTGGACTACGCGGACATCATGGAAAAAGAATTTTACGTAATTATTCCATACAATCCCGCAAGAACACCGATGGAAGAAGGCGGAGTTTCAAGCTTCCAAAACTTCTTCAACAGATTATTCGGCCAAAAAGAATCTTTTTCAGACATAAAACAAAGACACGGCGAATTCCAAAATTTAAAAAGAGACTTAATGCAAAGAGTAAACACAGTTAAATCAGGTCTTGAAGGATGCGGCCTAAAAGCCGAAGAACTAAACACTCAAGAAATAATCGAACTTTTCTACAACATCTACAATCCGGTCATTTCAAGAAGCGCAAAACTAAAAGACTTGGCAAACACAGCCATCGAAAACGACCTCGAGCGCGAAAAACCCGACAATCCGGACCTAGTTGGAACTCCGACCACAACAGGAGAACAGAAGTAATTACAATCAAGTCTTCTGTTTTTTACATTGGGTCTCGTGGGTTCCCAACGCAAAAAACTCCTTACCGTTTTGGAAAGGAAGAAAACCTTTTCCAAAAGGTTTTCTTAGTAAAATAAAAAGCATTATCTTGGCAGCGCCCTACTTTTCCATAGACAAGCTATAGTATCATCGGCGAAGGCCGGCTTAACTGCTGTGTTCGGGATGGGAACAGGTGTACCCCAACCTCTTAAACTACCAAGATAGTACCTTTTATTTCAAATATCATTTCCAGCCCTTAAATCAGGCTCAAACTTATACCGTAGTATTTCTTACACCAATCACTAGTCAAAGTAAAGAATCTCTTAAATGTATAAAAATAATCACAATCGCCCATTAGTATCGCTCGACTCAACACATCACTGTGCGTACATCTGCGACCTATCAACCCTGTAGTCTTCAGGGGGGCTATAGGGATATATAATCTTAGGAATAGCTTCCCGCTTAGATGCTTTCAGCGGTTATCCATCCGAACGTAGCTACTCTGCAATGCCGCTGACGCGACAACAGATACACCAGAGGTTCGTTCATCCCGGTCCTCTCGTACTAGGGACAACATCCTTCAAATATCCTGCGATCATGGAAGATAGAGACCGAACTGTCTCACGACGTTCTGAACCCAGCTCGCGTACCGCTTTAATTGGCGAACAGCCAAACCCTTGGGACCTTCTCCAGCCCCAGGATGCGACGAGCCGACATCGAGGTGCCAAACTGATTCGTCGATGTGAACTCTTGGAATCAATAAGCCTGTTATCCCCGGAGTAGCTTTTATCCGTTGAGCGATAGCGCACCCACGTGCCACTATCGGATCACTAACGCCTGCTTTCGCATCTGCTCGACTTGTAGGTCTCGCAGTTAAGCTCCCTTATGCGTTTGCACTATCAGCCTGATTTCCATCCAGACCTAGGGAACCATTGCGCGCCTCCGTTACTCTTTAGGAGGCGACCGCCCCAGTCAAACTACCCACCAAGCACTGTCCTTTAATCCCAGATTAATGGGAAAAGTTAGATCCTAAGTATAGCAGGGGTGGTATCTCAAGGATGACTCCACCTCAACCAAAGTCGAGGCTTCAAAGTCTCCCACCTATCCTGCGCGAGCTATACCCAGAATCAATGCCAAGCTATAGTAAAGCTTCACGGGGTCTTTTCGTCTTTCCATGATAAGCTGGCATTTTTACCAGCTCTGTAATTTCGCCGAGTCTATTTTTGAGACAGTTTTCAGATCATTACTCCATTCGTGCGGGTCAGAACTTACCTGACAAGGAATTTCGCTACCTTAGGACCGTTATAGTTACGGCCGCCGTTCACCAGGGCTTAGATTCGAAACGTGAATTTCTCCTCGTGACCTTCTGGCACTGGGCAGGAGTCAGCCCCTATACATTGTCTTGCGACTTTGCAGAGACCTGTGTTTTTGTTAAACAGTTGCCTGAAATCTTTTACTGCGGCCAGTCATAATAAAACAACTGGCAAGGTTTATCCCGAAGTTACACCTGTTGTATTGCAAAGTTCCTTAAAAATAGTTATCTCGATCGTCTTGGTCTACTCGACCTACCCACCAGCGTTGGTTTGCGGTACGGTAACTTAATTTTCTCGCTACCGAGGATTTTCTTGGCAGATGAACCCCCCGGAATCTCTCCGTCAAAGACGAAGAATTTTGCATCGTTACTCATAAACTCTAAGGGATTTACCTCAAAGAGCATAAACTTGTAACTTGCACGTGAATTCATTAACACGCTCCGGCTATCCATCCACGTCTCCCCTGAGCTAACGCCACAATTGGTTCAAATCGTTCTTTCAACTTAGGACCGAAATCCTATGAAGATCAAACAATAAGCCCCGCATGTTTTGTTCTGACGAAAATTAAATTGTACAGGAATATTAACCTGTTATCCATCGACTACGCCTTTCGGCCTCGCCTTAGGACCGACTAACCCCAAGTCGATTAACGTGGCTTGGGAAACCTTGGGTTTTCGACGTTCGGGTTTTTCACCCGAATCACGCTACTTATACCAACATTTTCACTTCCTGCCGCTCCACCCAAGTTCACACTCGAGCTTCGATGCTGACAGGAACGCTCCTCTACCGCGCCACATTGCCGAAGCACTGTGACACCCGCGTCTTCGGTTAAAGCTTTGAGCCCCGCTATATTTTCGGCGCGAAATCGCATAGACTAGTGAGCTATTACGCACTCTTTAAAGGAATGGCTGCTTCTAAGCCAACCTCCTAGGTGTATAAGCGACTTCACATCCTTTACCACTTAAGCTCTATTAGGGACCTTAGACGACGATCTGGGCTGTTCCCCTTACGACTATGGCACTTAGCTGTCATAGTCTCACTCCTGTAAAATTCACAAGGGTATTCGAAGATTATCTAGGTTTGGTAGACTTATTTCGTCCCCTAGCCTAAACAGAGCTCTACCCCCCTAGCTTAATTTACAAGGCTAACCCTAAAGCTATATCGAGGAGAACCAGCTATCTCTGAGTTCGTTTAGCTTTTCACTCCTACTCACAGCTCATCCACCGCCTTTACAACGACGGTTGGTTCGGCCCTCCAGTCACCGCTAGGTAACCTTCAGCCTGGCCATGAGTAGCTCACTCAGTTTCGGGTCTAGTGCACGACACTATATACGGGTTATTCACCCTCGCTTTCACTATGGCTCCAGGTATTACTCCTTTAACCAAGCGCCGTACAGCTAACTCGTTGGTCCGTTCTACAAAAAGTACACCGTCACCCGCTTGCGCAGGCTCCGATTCGTTGTAAGCATAAAGTTTCAGATTCTATTTCATCCCCCTAACCGGGGTACTTTTCACCTTTCCCTCACGGTACTTGTTCACTATCGATCTCCAAACCTATTTAGCCTTGGAAGGTGGTCCTCCCAGATTCAAGCCGGATTTCTCGTGTCCGACCCTACTCAGGAACACTCTAGAGCTTTATACTATTTTCGACTACGGGACTATTACCCTCTTTGGTCGCTCTTTCCAGAGACGTTTGTCTAATAGTAATAAAGATCATATTGAGGTCCTACAACCCTCTGTTCCGTGGAACAAAGTTTGGGCTACTCCCCTTTCGCTCGCCACTACTAAGGGAATCTCTATTTGATTTATTTTCCTTGGTTACTTAGATGTTTCAGTTCACCAAGTGTCCTAGATATACCTATGTATTCAGTATAACTTAGCCCGCATAACCGGGACTGGGTTTCCCCATTCGGAAACCTTCGGGTCAAAGCCTGCTTAGCGGCTCACCGAAGCTTATCGCAACTAGCTGCGTCCTTCATCGGAGTTTGGAGTCAAGGCATTCACTTTATGCTCATAAGTAGATTATTTTTTATTCGAGAGATCCAATTACTTTAACTAGTAATTGGTATCAGAAATTACATTTGTTTGACGATCAAACTTACTTACTTGCTTACTTAACTAACTTACTTTGATTCTTATTGATTGTTTTTCGAAATATATTAGATATATATTTGAAACCTGATTTTTAAGGGGCAAAAAAAAGATGTGCCTTCTGCACATCCTCAAAGCTAACAATTTTTGAAAGAAACTTACGTTGTTAACCTTAAGGACAAGCAGCAGTTTTTTCGCATGAAATAGGGTAAAAATTTAACTCAACTAACTCAAAATGCGGAGCAATTATATGGATGTCATCCACTAAAGTCAACACTATTTTAGAAAAATCTTCCGAAGCTTCCAATAAGCAGGGATTGTAGCGCACCGAAGCCATACATTAGAGATAGAATAAACGTCAAAATCCCAAGTAAAACAACAAAAGTATTTGTTCCTCCCGCCCCAAGAAAACTTTCTGCAAAATCCACATTGCCAATAAACTCACGAATTGCCCTCCTATAATAAAGAATCAAAAATGCCGCCGGACAACCCAAAGCAATTGCAAGAAAACGATCCATAAAAAATGAGGTTAATTACAAAAGGATTCTAGCAGAAAATAAATACATAATAAAGTCCCTCTTTTTTAATTGACTAAACTTTTTGTTTAAAGTAATTTTGTTTTTGCGATTTTTGGCGTATTATATGCAAAATCGTATGAGGGCGATTAGCTCAGCTGGTTAGAGCGCTACACTGATAATGTAGAGGTCAGAAGTTCAAGTCTTCTATCGCCCACCATTTAATAGCGAGAAAAACGATCCGCAGGCGCAAGCAAAATGAGCTTGTGAATTTTGCTGTAGCCGTAGGAAAACTTTCAAGAAAAATGCTTTTACGAACAAGTGAGTAAAACATTTTTCGTAGAAAGTTTAGTTTTTCCCTATTGAGAATTATTTCTCGTACAAATAAACTCTATCCACAACCTTTTTAGGCTTCAGCGTGGGCATTTTAAATTCATTTGAGATTACGATTGTGCCTTTTTTTAAATTTGGCCAAACTTCGCGCTCAAATTTTTCCATCGAACGATCAAAAAGAAAACAAAAAATTTTATTAAATTTCGTTAAATCTTTTTTCCAAAAATTTCCATATTCAATTTTCGCCTTCCCTTTGCGAAAAAACGAAAGCCATTTCGCAAACAAAAAAGTCGGAATCGAGAGCTCGTATCCAACAGCCAAATCAACCCCTTGTTTGGAAATTCGATCAATCATCACTCCATCTCCACATCCCAAATCCACTACCCTATCCCCTTTCTGAAAATTTCCAAGTTCAAAAATCGCGGAATTTTTTCTTTTCAAACTTCGCACATACGGCGCACCAAAAATCATCGCATACATCCCCGGCAAAACCAAAATCGCCCAAACACAAAAAATCAAGACCTTAAGCCAAATATTCAAATCAAAGCTCACAGAAACCGCCAAAATGAGAGTTAACAAAACTTCAAACATAAAAAAAGTATAACACCACTTCCCGAAACAACATATAAAATTAGCAAACATCTAATTCTTCCGTCCCTCCTTCAACTCCCTCAACTTTTTTCGCAACAGCGCTTCGCATAGAAATAATAGCCTCATAAATCTCACGCATATCCATATAAGTACGAACATACTCCCCATAAAAACGAACCCTATCCGCACCACCAATAAAAAAAGAAATAGCTTGTAAAAGCTTAAAAGCGACAATACATTTATTTATCGCAGAAATATATACGGGATTAGGACTAAATCCACGTTCTACATAATGAGAATTCAATTCTTTTCCAGCCACATCATCCATGAAAAGCAAAAACTTAAAAACACTCATCCAGTCTTCTTTTCTTCCTGCCTTTTTTTGCAATCGCCGCTTTCACTGAATTTAATTTGGAAACGATCTCTTTTATTTGGCGTACCTCAGGAATAGCTTCGGGAGCAAGAGCATAGACAATCCACGTCAAAACGGTAAGTAGTCCCTTAACAAATTTTTCATCACCAGCTATATCTTTTTCAATTTGTTTGGACGTGACACTTCCAGGCCTGGAAAGCAAATCAGCCTGCACAAAATAACGAACAGACGGAGCAAATTTTTCTCCAAACATTTTCATTTTCACACTGTCATATTTAAGCCCCGCAAATAAATCAAAAAAAGGCATAGAAATAGGATTTCCAGACTTCAAAGTTTTCGAAAAAGTCATCTTTCCCCCTTTATACAAAGCCTCTTTGTCCTTTTCACTAAGCTTATCCCAAAAACCCTTAACAATTTTTTTATTCCAAAAAGGGCTCTGTTTTATCCTTCCAATGGCACTCGCAAAAAAAGTAGACAATCTTTTTTCGGTCAAAAGAAGCCCTTTCAAGTCAAGACTCTTCACATCAAGATTTTTCATAAACTCAAAATCCTTGAACCCAATTCCTTTTGAAGTCCCATCTTTCCCCTCAACTGAAGAAGTTTCAATTTTTACCATGGGTAAATCATATCATCTTCACCTCCACGAGCACAAGCATCGGAACACAATAAAAGAAAACCTTTTACAAAAGATTTTCTTAGTTGTTCTTTGGTGGAGCTGAAGGGAGTCGAACCCTTTACCTCCTCGGTGCAAACGAGGCGCTCTAGCCAAGTGAGCTACAGCCCCATATATCAAACAACCTGCACTTCTAGTTTTTCGATATCGGACTTTGCGACAAAATCCTTTAACATTCCAAGCGTAGTAGAGAAGCCGGTCAATATGGTTATCACACCATACCGACTCAGCTGTAATAAAACAACTGACACATTCTTCCGATAAATCGATAGAATGTTCGACCTAGAGAGACTAAAAAGTTTCTCATAATGCTCTATAAAAGAGATATTCCATCCGCAGGTTCTCCTACGGATACCTTGTTACGACTTCACTCCAATCAATGGTTTCACCTTAGGACCCCGCTAAAAGCTAAGGGTACTTCGGGTGCTCCCATCTTTCATAGTGTGACGGGCGGTGAGTACAAGACCCAGGAACATATTCACCGCGCCATGGCTGATGCGCGGTTACTAGCGATTCCAACTTCATGAGGGCGAGTTGCAGCCCTCAATTCGAACTAAGATCAGCTTTATAGGATTGGCTCGGCATTACTGCTTTGCTACCTGCTGTACTGACCATTGTAGCATCTGTGCGGCCCTAGGCATAAAGGCCATGCTGATTTGACGTCATCCATACCTTCCTCCGACTTTGAATCGGCAGTCTGCTGTGAAAAATGCAACACAGCACATGGGTTGCGCTCGTTTACGGACTTAACCGAACACCTCAAGGCACGAGCTGACGACAACCATGCAGCACCTGTCTTAGAGTTCCGTGAGGCACTCTCTTGTTTCCAAAAGATTCTCTAGATGTCAAGCCTAGGTAAGGTTCCTCGCTTACTATCGAATTAAGCCAGATGCTCCACCGCTTGTGTGGGTCCCCGTCTATTCCTTTGAGTTTTAATCTTGCGACCGTACTTCCCAGGCGGGATACTTAATGCGTTAGCGTCGGCACAAATCGGGGTCGAGCCCGACTTATACCTAGTATCCATAGTTTACAGCGTGGACTACCAGGGTATCTAATCCTGTTTGATCCCCACGCTTTCGTCCATGAGTGTCAGAAATTTTCCAGTGCGCTGCTTTCGCTTTTGGTGTTCCTCTGTGTATCTACGGATTTTACCCCTACACACAGAATTCCACGCACCTCTAAAATTCTCTAGTTCGCCAGTTTTGAATACGAACTCGGAGTTGAGCTCCGAGATTTAACATTCAACTTAACAAACCACCTGCGGACGCTTTACGCCCAATAATTCCGGGTAACGCTTGCACCCTCCGTATTACCGCGGCTGCTGGCACGGAGTTAGCCGGTGCTTATTCTTGGGGTACCGTCAGAATTCTTCCCCCAAAAAAGAACTTTACGATCTTACGACCTTCATCGTTCACGCGGTATCGCTCCATCAGGCTTGCGCCCATTGTGGAAGATTCTTTACTGCTGCCTCCCGTAGGAGTATGGACCGTGTCTCAGTTCCATTGTGACTGATCATCCTCTCAGATCAGCTACCCGTCATTGCCTTGGTAGGCTTCTACCCCACCAACTAGCTGATAGGCCGCAGGACCCTCTTAAGCCGCAAAAGCTTTACCCTTTCGGGACCATCCGGTATTAACCCGTATTTCTACGGAGTATCCCCGAGCTTAAGGCAGGTTCCAACGTGTTACTCACCCGTTCGCCGCTCCCCCACTCAACCGACAAAACGATGCAGACTGTTAGATACAAGGCGAAAGCAAATTTTCAACCGCAATGTAGCGGAACACTACATGAGGATTAAAAATTTGCTTTCAACACAGTAGATAACAGACTAAAGCATTTTGTAAACTGGGTGGGGGCGCTCGACTTGCATGTATTAGACATACCGCCAGCGTTAACCCTGAGCCAGGATCAAACTCTTCTTTAAAAAAGTGATCCTTTGTTTTTTCTGACCGAAATCAGAAATAAAAATTTTGATTTAAAACTTTTCGGCTTCTCTATTACGCTCAAAATGTTAAAGAACTTCTATTCGCAGGAGGCAGTTTATTCAAATTGCTTACCGAAGTCAACACCATTTTATCAAAAAGAATTAAACAACATGCTTAGGCCTCCGTCAAGAGCATTGGGCTGACTATTAAGCCAATATTTGCTATAATGACAAGAGTAAAAAATATCAAAATAACAAAAAAACATAATGCATTCACAAACAAAAGATATTACAAATTCTATTTTAATCCCTACTGTAATTGAAAAATCACACGCCGGAGAAAGAGCTTATGATATTTATTCCAGACTATTAAAGGACAGAGTTATCTTTCTTGGAACAGCAATCGACAGCAATGTTGCAAATTTAATCATCGCACAATTGCTATTTTTGGAGAATGAAAATCCAAATGATGACATTATAATGTATATAAACAGCCCAGGCGGACACGTCACTGCTGGACTCGCTATATATGACACAATGCAATACATCAAACCTGATGTTTCAGTAGTTTGCGTCGGAATGGCGGCTTCAATGGGCGCAGTTTTACTCGCAGGAGGAGCAAAAGGCAAAAGATTCGCACTTCCAAATTCAGAAGTAATGATTCATCAGCCACTTGGCGGAACAGAAGGACAAGCATCAGACATCAGAATTCACGCAGACCACATAATGAAAACAAAAGATTTGCTAAACAAAATCCTTGCAAAACACACAGGTCAACCTCTAAAAAACATTGAACGCGACACAGACCGCGACAATTTCATGGATGCAGACACAGCAAAAAAATATGGCTTAATCGATGAAATACTTATAAAGAGGAAATAGAGAAAAAGCATTCTCTCAAAAATAGCTAAAGCGAAGCCGAGCATCCTAATGCTCGGCTTTTTTAGAACAAATTGCGTTGAATATGCTAAGAATACAGAAGGAAATAGTTGAAAATATTCATCTGAGCGCATTGCGTTCGCTTTATGAAAAAGATCGTAAATAAAAAAAGAAGCTTAAGCTCAGAGGAATGTTTTCAACTATTTCCTCTTGTTAGCATACTCAACCGCATACGAAACAATTTCTTTCGCAATATCTTTGCCGGTGGCCATTTCCAAAGCTTTGAATCCGGGATTTGAATTTACCTCAAGAACAACGGGAAATCCATTCGCCCTAATTACATCCACACCACCATATTCCAATCCCAACGCCTCGATAGACCTAAGCGCAATATCTTCTTCCTGCTCAGTAGTTTCTACATTCATTCCTTTCCCTCCAAGTTCAATATTTGACCTGAATTCCCCTTTTTTCGCAGACCTCATCATCGATCCGACAACTTTTCCATTAATAACAAAAATCCTAATATCACGCCCTTTCGCATATTTCACAAATTGTTGAAGCAAATACATTGGTTTATCCCAGACCAAAAAAGAATTCAGCGCACGCATACTTTCCACAATCACAACACCATTTCCAAAAGATCCATAAGGCTGTTTAACTATCACAGGAAACCCACCCAAAAGCTTTACCGCGCTTTTCAAATCATCTTGCCTTTGAAGCACCACAGTTTTTGGAATTGAAATATTTTTGCCATCCAAAATCTGCATTGTTTTCACTTTATTTTTTGCGCAAAGAATAGAATTATAATCATTAAAAAGAGGCGTCCCCATCATTTCCATCTGATCAATAATAGAGATATGCAATTCAACATTTTGCAAAACAGAAGGTCTCGTAATCATCACGTCACACTTCTTAAATGGCTTCCCTTCATAGATAAGACATGGTGAAGATTTATCATAAACCATGTGAAAATTCGAAACTCTATAAATTTTAGCAGAATGCCCAAGCAATTTAGCCGCTTTCTTAAGCCCCGTTTCTTCTTCCGAGACTTTACGACTTCTAGGCCGGAATGAAAGAATTCCTATTTTCATTAATTTCTCTTTTTAGGATAACAAATGCACAGGATATACATGTTTTTTACAAAGTCAAGAAGCTGTGCTAACATTCTACAAAATAGATTCATTTACACAAAAATAATGACAAAATTATCAAAAATTATAATAACGAGCCTAGCCATCTTATCTTTAACAGGATGTTCTTTATTTTCGTCAGATAAAACAACTTCAACCACAGGAACAGCCACCTCAACAAATCCAAATAAAGTAACTTATAACGCTTCAAATTTCAGTATAACAGTTCCAAGAGACTGGGAAATCTTGGATGGCACAAAACTCCTTGCCGGAAGCCCTATAAGCGTTGTCGTCGCTTTCAAAAACAACATAAAAAATAAGAAATTCATCGCAAATATGAATGTCTCCGAATACAGCACAAAAGGCCAAAAAACAACACAGGAAGAAATGGTAAAAAGCATGAAAGATAACTTTAAAAACACACTCATAGACTTCATAGATTCCGGAGACACAAAAGTAAACGTAAATGCCGGAGGAACCCCTACCGAAGCGATCCTAACAACTTTTTCCGGAAAATCCGACGCAATAGAAGATTCAAAAAAATTCAAACAATTATATGTAGAAAACAACAACACCGCCTACATCATAACAACTTCATACAGCGCAGACGAAGACCCAGAAGTGGTAGCAAAAATCGAGGAAACAATAAATAGTTTTGAGTTGAAATAGTGGTGCCCGGGGCGGGAATCGAACCCGCACTCCATTGCTGGAACAGGATTTTAAGTCCTGCGCGTCTACCAATTCCGCCACCCGGACATATAAAAATAATAGAATTGGTCTTTTACCATTCTCCTTTTTTTCCGAATAAAATCAACAGATTTTTCTAACTAAAAACAAAAAACGAAGATATCACCAAAACAACAGTCGCAACAATTATTCCTATAATAGTGACCCACGCCACCAAATTACTCCAAAAACCATTAGTATACTCTCCCATTATACTCTTATCATTAATAATCTTCAGCACAAATAGCAAAACAAACGGAAGCAAAATTCCATTAATATCCTGAGACAAAATCATAATATTAACCAAAGAGATTCCAGGGATAAGCACAACTAAACATGGCAAAATTATCGTAATAAGAATAATTGAATAGAAATATTTTCCGCGACTCCAGTCCGTATCAAATCCATCTTCCCATCCAAACGCCTCACATATCGCGTAAGCCGTTGCAGTAGGCAGAATAAACGCTCCAAGCATCGAAGCGACAAACAATCCAAACGCAAACAAAAACTGCGCCAGATGCCCCGCCAAAGGCTCAAGCGCCGCCGCCGCATCTCCAGCATCAGTAATCCTTATTCCATATTTATAAAGAGTTGCCGCCGTACTTATTATTATAAAAAAACTAACTACATTCGTAATAAACGCCCCCGCATAAACCTCCACTTTTTCCGCTTTATAATGCTGAATATCCATTCCCTTATCAACAACATAAGACTGTATAAAAAATTGACCCCAAGGCGTAATAGTCGTACCTATAAGAGCAATAACCATAAGCAAAAACACAGCATTCCACTCAATCGTAGGAGTCACCATATCCTTGAAAGCTTGGCCAAAATCAGGCCCTATAACAAAACCATTTATAATATAAACAATATAAAAAAACGAAAATATTAAAAATATTTTTTGAGTAGTTTTAAACGAACCTTTAAAAAGAATTAAAAAAACAAAAGCCGCCGCAACGGATACCGCAATATATTTTCCGACCCCAATGATTCCAAACGCGGCCGCCACTCCGGCAAACTCTGCAGTAACCGTTCCCATGTTCGCAATCAACATAAGAGACATCACAAGCGCAGTAAGTTTCACTCCAAAAGTTTCACGAATAATGCCACCAAGTCCCTGACGAGTCACAAGCCCAATCCTAACTCCCATCTCCTGAGTCACCGCCAAAGCAAAAGTAAGAAGAAGCAAAATCCACAACATCTTCGTGCCAAAATGCGCACCCACAACAGAATAAGTCGTAATTCCACCGGCATCATTATCCGCATTCGCAGAAATTATCCCCGGTCCAAGAACACCTAAGAAAAAAATCAATTTATACTTAAATTTAAACCACTTATCTTTTATCGCCGCAATCATTTTTTACGCATTAGGGACTAAGTGCCTCATGACATCATCAATCGAAACTATCCCGAGAAGTTTACCATCTTCCCCCAAAACAGCCGCAGTAAAAAGATTATATTTTGTCATCACTTCCATTATTTCATCAATATCATCATTCACTTTCAAAGTAGATCCCTTATGAAAATCTCCCTCATCCGTAAGATCACTGATTTTCTTTGAAGGATTTGAAACAATAAGAGCCCTCAGCGACACAACTCCTTTAAATTTATCTTCCGCATCCATTACATAAACATACAAAACAAATCTAAATTTCGAAGATTGCTTTTTAATCTCAGCAATAACCTCGCCAACAGTCACGTCAGGAGAAACACTCATGAAATCCAAAGTCATAAGTCCACCCGCCGTATCATCAGGATATAGTAAAAGCTTTTCCACATTTTTCATTTTTGCTCCCCTCAAATGAGACAAAAACACCCTCGCATCCTCTCTCGGCAAGCTTTTCATAAGATCAACAACTTCATCAATCGACATCTGAGAAAGAATTTCAGAAGCTTTATCGGGACCAAGATGTTTTACCAAAATTTTCTGCAATTTCGGTTCAACCTCTTCCAAAACTTTCGCCGCATCTTTAACATCAAGCGATTGCACCAAATTACTACTATGCTGAATATTTAAATCCTCAATAATATTGGCAAGATCCGCAGGATGAAGCCGATCAAGCTCATTCGACCCCATACTAAGCTTAAGTTCACCCCTTATCGCATGAGCTTTCGTCCAATCAATAAAATTCACTTTAAACCAACCAAAAACGTCCATCCATTCAAGACCAAGTCTTCGAAGAATTCCTCTTGTACTTATATCAATCCCAAAAACACACATTTTCCCTTTTACTTTTCCCATCCTTAAATCGTTCACTCGAACGACACGAATACCGGAAACATCTACAATTTGCTGGTCAAGGACATCTCTATCCAAAAAAACAGATTTCGGAGAAACAGCTTTCACAAGTTCAATTTTCCTAAACAAAGTATTCAAAGAAACCTCTTCTTTACTAAAATCATCCACGTAATCATAAGGAATAAAAACCTCTTTTTTCTCCTTCACCAAAGTCACCGCCAAAAACTTAACAGGCGCATATTCACCGGATTTTGGAGAAATAACAAGATCATCCAAAACTCCAACAACATTATCCGCACTGTCCAAAATTTTTGAGCCTAAAACATGACTTAAATAAACCATAAGAATGAGATGTTACACATACGCCGTAACGGGACTTCCCCAATTTTCTTAAATCAAGTGTATGTCTTAAGAACAAATTAGTCAAAATTCTATAAGAACAATTACGAATAAATTGTTTGACAAAGAAGCAAAAAACAGAGAAACTACAAAACCAAATAAAAAAAATTAGCATGGAAGCATCAGACACATTTCCGGAGGCGGAAGCATCAAGACAAGCATTCCCCTTAGGATTAAATCTATATGGAACCTCTGCAATCTTGGCAAGATCCGGAATAGAAAACATAGACAAGGGAGGACAAAAATTATTAAGATTAGCCACCAGTGACTCCGAAATAAGAATTCATCCTCAAATAATGAGTGCACGAATAACAGCGGCGGAGCACATGCATATCTCATTCAAACTCTTTAACGCCCTATATGAGCTTGGAGACCTGACAGGAAGCGGAATGCTACCAAAAACAGCTCTGCCAAAACCATTCAATCTTTCAATGACAATCCCAAGATTTTTAGAAGAATACACTCAATCCGTCATCCCTGCCACAGCAGAAAACATAGTAAATACATTTTCGGAATTATTTACGGAAGACGAAGAAACTCAAAGAATAATAAGAGGATTAACATTATCATTTTCTGAAGAGACAAAAACTCCGGGAATAGAATTAGTACTTGAAACTCCGGGGATAAAGCTCTCCGACCATCCAAATATTTCATTAACAGTAAACTCCTTCGGCAAACGATGCAGATACACTTTAGACATGAGAGAATTAGACCTTGCAACAGCCTTACAGATAGCTATTCAAAAATTGGTTTACACCAACGAACCGAGCTCCACAACAATGCTTCTCACAGACAGAACAACAAAAGATGGAAAAAGAATAGCCGTTTCCAGCATCCAAAGCCATAAAATAGTCCTTAGAGAAGTTTCCGATGAAAATCAAGCCGCCGCCGCACTCCACGAAATAACACCAACTCCAATCAAGGCGGTTTCCAGTATGGCAGTTTTTAGAAAACTGGTTTAAATTTTTATTTGGTGGGCCAGCCGGGGCTCGAACCCGGGACCAATTGCTTAAGAGGCAACTGCTCTACCGACTGAGCTACTGACCCACATTATGCGACAAATTCGCACGTGAAAAGTTACCACCTCTTCAATACTTTATCAATAAAAAAAAATCAGCTATACTCACACGCGTGAAAAGAATCTTACTTTACACAGACACACCACTCGCAGGAGGAGCCGAGATCCAGATGTTTTTGCTAGCAAAATTTTTGGACAAAAAAAGGTTTACCCCAATCATCGCACTAAGCAACAACGAACCACTCGATAAACTTGTAGAAAATTTCGACAAAGAAGATATCAAAGTCATCAGAATAAACACAAAAAGCAAACACAATCCCATTCATTACCTTTCATTAAAAAGGATAATCGCTGAAGAAAAAATCGACATACTTCATCTAAATTTATGGAACCCAGCAAGCTGTCGTTATGGATTTTTGGCAGGCAAATCAGCAAAAATTCCGATGATTGTTACCGAACACGATCCATTTAAGCTCACAGGATTCAAAAATGTATTCAAAAAATACGGACTTAAAACCGTTTCAAAAATAGTGACAGTTTCACTCGAAAATCAAAAACTTTTGAAAAAACTTTTCCCTGAACACAAAGAAAAAATTGAAGTAATTCAAAACGGAATCGACATAGATTGGTGGCAATCTCAAGTCTTGCGATTCGCGGAAAAAGACAGATATGAAATAAAAACTGAAATTTTCCGTGCAAACAAAAACACATTAATAATAATTTCCGTCGCAGAACTTCATGAAAGGAAAGGGCTTAAATACTTGATAAAAGCGATCTCAGAAGTAAAAGAAAAATATCCGAATATAAAACTCGTAATCGTAGGCGAAGGCCCTGACAGAAAAAATCTCGAAAACTTGATAAAAAAATTAAAACTCGAAAACAACGTAATACTTCTAGGAAGAAGAAAAGAAATTCCAAAACTTTTGAAAAGTTCAAATATTTTCGTCCTACCATCACGCAGAGAAGCTTTTGGACTCGTAAATCTCGAAGCAATGATTACTCCCCTTCCGGTAATCGCAAGTAAAGTCGGCGGAATTCCTGAAATAATAAAAGATGGAGAAACAGGAATTTTGGTTGAATCTGAAAACGAAAAAGAGCTCGCGCAAGCCTTGGAAAAATTAATTCCAAATTCACCACTCAGAGAAGAAATGGCGAAAAAAGGATTCTTACGCGTAAAAGAAAATTTCTCCGCACAAAAAATGGCAGAAGAACACGAAAAACTCTACATGGAATTATTCTAAGACCTTTTTTCTTTCCCCTCGTCAACACAATCATCCTTGACGGTGAGCATACGCTCACCTATACTGCGGATAGTTTAATACTCAGTCATGAAATTAAAAACTGTCTATATTTGCTCAAATTGTAACCACGAAAGTCAAAGATGGGTTGGAAAATGTCCAAACTGCGAAGCGTGGAATACCTTTATGGAAGACGTAATAAATGTCGGAAAACCTATCAAACAAGGGATTTCCTCGACGCCAAGATCTCTAAAAATATCAGCACTATCCCCTTCTTCACTAAACACAAACAAAACATCCATCTCTAGATTTATCACAGGAATTGAAGAATTTGACCGTGTCATAGGCGGAGGAATTGTTGCAGGAAGTTTGATTTTACTCAGTGGTGAACCAGGAATCGGAAAATCAACTCTCACTCTTCAAATCGCAAACAACATTTCAAAAATCAAAAAAGTTTTACTTGTTTCAGGAGAAGAATCAGTCGATCAAATAGCAGAACGCGCACGAAGACTCGACCTAAATGAAGAAAATCTCACAGCAGTAAATGAATACAACCTCGAAACAACACTAGAGACAATCCGCAAAGAAAAACCGGATTTTGTGATCATAGATTCGATCCAAGTAATCTCCAGCATCGATATTCCGGGATCAGCAGGCTCAATAACTCAAGTCAGATATTGCACAGAACAAATAATGGAAGTCGCCAAGACTTCAGGCATTGCAGTAATGCTAATAGGTCACGTAACAAAAGACGGAAATCTCGCAGGACCAAGAGTTTTAGAACATTTAGTCGACACGGTTATGCAAATTGAAGGAGATAGATTTCAGCAATTCAGGATGCTCCGTGCTTCGAAAAACAGATTTGGTTCATGCAACGAAGTCGGAATTTTTGAAATGACAGAAAAAGGCATGACAGAGGTGAAAAATCCATCAGAACAATTTCTTGAAGGCAGAAAAAAAGACGCAATCGGAAGTGTAATTACAGTCACAATGGAAGGGACAAGACCCTTTTTGGTTGAAGTGCAAGCCCTTGCCTCAACCAGTCCATTCGGATATCCAAAACGCACAGCGAACGGTTTCGACCTAAATCGCCTACAAATCCTCATAGCCGTTTTGGAGAAACATGCAAAAATAAATCTACAAACCCAAGATGTTTTCATAAATATCGTAGGAGGAATTCGCCTAAATGAACCTGCCTCAGATCTTGCCGTCCTTATGGCAATAGTTTCTTCACACACAAAAAAACCAATTTCACCAAGCACAATCATTTATGGAGAAGTTGGACTTTCAGGAGAACTTCGCAAAGTAAGCCACGCAGAAAAACGAGAGAAAGAAGCCGAAAAACTAGGATTCACAAATCAAATAACACCAAACAAATACAAAGAAATTATTCAAGCTATAAAATCCCTACCACTTCACCAACTTCAATAACAGAAGCAACCAAAATTTTACGACCTGATTCGTCCACCCCCTTTATCTCAATTTTCAAAGATGTTCCATCCGGAAACCTATACTCATTATACAATTCATCCTCAGCAACTCCCCTCATAAGAGAAAATCGATCAAGAATTCCCAATCCTTTCCATCCTTGAACCCGACACGCAAGCTCAATCATCCCATCAGATAAAACATCCGTAATAGCAAAAACTTCACAACCATCCAGAGAAACAGAATTTCCAACATCACCACGAGAAAACTCAAATTTTTCTATTTCACCCTCTGCATTATCAATACCCATATAAACGTTTAACAAAGTTAACGGAAGGAAATTATAATACAAAAGAATCAATAGTCAACAAAAACACTACACCCGCACCCTTACACCCCAAAAAACGCTAAAGAATTTTTTACAGAAATTTCAATAACCTCTTCAAGCGAAATATTTTTAAGTTCCGAAATTTTCCGCGCAACCTCAAAAACATAGGCAGGTTCATTCCTATTTCCCCTATAAATTTGTGGCGCAAGATAAGGACAATCCGTCTCAACCATGAAAAGATCCATCGGAGCTTTTTTTGCCACTTCCTGAACATCCTTCGCATTCGGATAAGTCACAATACCGGTAAAAGAAGTCAAAACACCTCTCTTCCATAACTTTTCAGCAAAAGACAAATTTCCACTATAACAATGCAAAACTATTCCGATATTTTTATCATCCCACACAAATTTTTCATCCAAAATTTCTAAACAATCATCATAAGCATCTCTACAATGCACGATCAAAGGCACTCCAGCACTTTCCGCAAGGGCTATTTGAAGCCTAAAAGCAGATTTCTGCACATCCTTTGGGACATCGGCCTTGAAATAGTCTAATCCACATTCCCCGATAGCAACAATTTTTTTATTTTTCAAAATAAGTTTTCTCCATTCATCCATTAACTCCTCATTCGCCAACGCCGCGTCATAAGGATGAAGGCCAAGTGTTGCATACAAATTTTCATATTCATCCGCCATCTTCACCGCGGCCTGCGAAGATTTTACATCACATCCAATATTTATTATTTTTTCGACACCAGCCTCTTTTGCTTTAGACAAGACATCTTCCAAATCATTTTCAAATTCTTTAAACATCAAATGCGCATGTGTATCAATAAGCATAATTACATTTTATTAATAATTTTTTCACTCTCCTTTAACTCTTTCTCAGAAAAATCCCCAAGGAATTTACTCACATCAGAAAATCTTCTTGAAAGACTCTTAATATCATTTTTCAAAATAAGTTTTTCATAAACTTTAGAAGTTTTCCCGAAAAATTTTATCAAATCTTTCGAATAAGGATTATTGGCGACAATAGCGGTACAAAGCCCTGCATCCTGCGCAAAAATTCTTCCAATAAAACTCATTTCTATCTTGTACATCGGAGTTCCAATATCATAAAATTTCTCAGGATTAATCCCTGAAAATTTCAAAAGCTCTCCGGCTAAAAAAATCTTCAAATGAGGAATCACTTGAACAAGAACCATCGCTTTGTCATGTTCTTCCGGAGTCATAACCACAATTTTAAAACCAAGTTTCTCGAAAAGTTTTTTCATTTCCAAAAATACTTTTTTCTCGCATCTGCCTGCGCAAAAAACAACATTCAGATCTTTCTTTTTATTAGTCGTTGGACCAAACAAAGGATGTAATCCTATTACATTTCCTTTAGATTTATTCATAACCTCAACCTGATTTTTCTTTAAAGAACTCAAATCCATAACGATCTGATCTTTCCTTGTACAAGCCGAAATCTCTTTCTTCATTATTTGAACACTTTTCTCAAATGGAACACTAAAAACAACAATGTCAGATTTTTTTATAAGATCTTTATTCGAAAGTTTTGTGCCGATATCAGACACAATAACATCAAAACCCATTTTCTTAAAAAACCCTGCAAATTGGCTTCCAGTCTTACCTTTCCCCCCAACAATACCAACAATTTTCTTCATAAAAATTTGACTTTATCTAAAAGTAAAGTAACATCTAATTTGTATTACTTTACAACTTACGTGCAAGAATCAAAAGTAAAAATAGCAGTTCTCAGAAATCCACTACAATGGATTTCTGATTTGTATGCTTATTTACTTTATATCCTTGGCGTGAGATAAACGTTTGAAGTAAGTCATATTATCTCACTGCTAAGACCGGCAGGAGATTTTTTTATATTCTTATCCCCCCACAAAAATGATTATAGTAATGAAAGCAGGCGCATCGAAACAAAGCGCTGAAAAAATAGTTAAAGAACTAAAAGCAAAAGGACTTCAGCCACTTCTTTCCTTCGGAATCGAACGCACAGTAATCAATGTAATCGGCGAAGAAAGATCATTAAGCCTTGAACACCTAGAAGCTCTTGATGGTGTAGAAAAAGTAATGCGAGTAGTAAGCCCATTCAAACTCGTAAGCAAAGAAGTAAAATCAACTCCAACAGTAATCAAAGTCAATGGAGTAAAAATAGGAGACCCAAAAACATTCGCAGTAATAGCAGGGCCATGCTCTGTAGAATCAGAAGAACAAATGGAAGCAGTCGCAAAACCATTAGCAGGAATGGGAGTACGTCTACTTCGAGGAGGCGCATTTAAGCCAAGAACAGGACCATACGCTTTTCAAGGGCTTGAACTCGAAGGATTAAAAATAATGAAACGTATTGCAGATAAATACAAAATGGGCGTTGTCACAGAAGTTACAGACATAAGATTTTTGGATGAAATTTGTAAATACAGCGACATTGTTCAAGTAGGTGCGCGAAACATGCAAAATTTCCAATTACTAAAAGAACTTGGAAAAATTAAAAAACCTGTGCTCCTAAAGCGTGGACTTTCAGCCACAATCGAAGAATTACTACTTGCCGCTGAATATATTCTTGTATATGGAAATGAAAATGTAATTTTATGCGAAAGAGGAATTCGAACATTTGAGAAAGAAACAAGAAACACTCTCACGCTTGCTACCGTACCGCTTGTAAAAGAGCTTTCTCACCTTCCAATCATTGTCGACCCAAGCCATGGAACAGGAAAAAAATCACTAATAGAACCAATGACAAAAGCATCTATCGCATGTGGTGCAGATGGAGTTATTATTGAGGTACATGCCAATCCAAAAGAAGCATTATCAGACGCACAACAACAATTAACTCCGGAAGAATTCAAAAAATTACTAAAAAATTCAGAACCAATAATAAAAGCCGTAGGCAAAACCATGCAATAGATTAACCTCATTCATATGCCAAAAATCAAAGTAAAAATAGCTCGTCGTCCACGAGATAAATACACGATTTTCATAAAAGAAAATTGCATAGATTATCTTCCTGAGTTTCTAAAAGAAAATAAAATTGGAACAAAATACGCAATACTTACCGACTCAAAAACAAAGAAAATTTACGGAGATTCTTTGTTAAGATTTTTGAAAAAAAACAAAATCAACGCTGAATTAATATCATTCGACCAAGGAGAAAAATCAAAAACATTAGCAACTGTAGAAAAGTTAGCAGAAGAAATGATAACAAAAAATTTCGACAGAGACTCGGCTATTATAGTTTTAGGAGGCGGAGTTGCCGGAGATATTGGTGGATTTTTAGCCTCAATTTTCATGAGAGGAATCCCGCATATCCAAATTCCAACAACACTTCTAGCAATGGTAGATTCTGCAATCGGAGGTAAAACAGGAGTAGATCTTGAAGGAGGAAAAAACTTAATAGGTACTACATCACAACCAAAAGCAATATTTGTGGACATCAATTATTTAAAGACACTTCCACAAAATCAAATAGTTAACGGCCTTTCCGAAATAATAAAATACGGAATAATAAAAGATAAAAAACTTTTTAAATACATAGAAAAGAATCTCGAAAAGATATTAGGCAAAGAAACAGAGGCATTGGAATACATCATTGAAAGATCAATAAAAATTAAAGTAAAAATAATTGAAAGAGATGAAAAAGAATTAACTAATGAAAGAATTTTATTAAATTATGGTCACACTTTTGGGCATGCATTAGAGAAAATGTCAAATTACACCCTCCTCCATGGATTCGCGATAAGCATCGGCATGGTAATAATAAACAAGCTAGCAGTAGAACAAAAAATCATGAAAGAAAAAGAAGCAAAAAGAATAAAAGCATTGTTGAAAAAAGCTGGACTACCGATCACAAGCATGAAAAAACCTGAAACAAAAGATATCTTGAGTGACAAAAAAAGATCCGGAAACTTTATGAATTTTGTCTTCGCAAAAAAAATTGGGAAAGCGATTGTACGCAAAGAAAAAATCACAAAACTGTAAAAATGTCTTCAAAAAAAACTATAAAGATTTTAGTACCAGGCTCAAAAAGCATTGCTGCAAGAGCATTAATCCTTGCGGCACTTCACGACAAAAAGATTAAAATTAAAAATATTCCTACATGCGATGATACAAAATATTTAATCAATGCACTAAAAAAACTTGAGAAAAAATCTTCAACAAAAAATAAAGATATAAAAATTTTCACAGGAAATGCTGGGACAACAACAAGATTTTTAACAGCATTTTGTGCGTTAAAAATTGACCCAAAACAAAAAGAGACAATAATTATATACGGAGATAAAAGGATGAACGAGCGACCGATAAAAGAGCTTACCTCAGCGCTAAACCAACTCGGAGCAAAAATAGAAACAACTGGCGGAAACAAAAAAAATTGTCCTCCAATCAAAATATATCCATCAGAAATTACGGGCGGAAAAGTAAAAATTCGAGGAGATATAAGTAGTCAATATATTTCTGCGTTGATGATGATTTCGAAATTCACGAAGAAAAAAACAACAATAAAAATAGAAAAAAAACTTTGCTCAAAACCATATATAAAAATCACAGAAAAACTTATAAAAGAGTTTGAGAATGAAAATTTAAAAAAATTCACCGTCGAAAGTGATGCCTCCTCGGCATCATACATCGGAGAATACGCCGCAATAAATCCTGACAAAAAAATAATACTCAAAAACCTCACAAAAAACTCGATTCAAGGAGATATAAAATTCTTGGAATATTTATCAAAAATGGGATGCAAAATCACTGAACACAAAAATTACACAGAAATTGAGGGAATGAGCACTATAAAGCCATTAAACAATATCGACATGAACGCAACTCCAGACCTCGTTATGACATTTTCAGTCCTCGCCATGTTCGCAAACGGAACGACAAAAATAACACATATCAGCAATTTACGAATAAAAGAAACAGATCGCCTACAGGCACTCGAAAACGAAATAAAAAAATTCGGAATAAAAGTAAAAACAGGGAAAGATTTCATAAAAATTCATGGAAATCCAAATTTAATTGCAAAAAAATATAAATCCCCTATCTCGATAAACACGTACAACGATCACAGAATTGCCATGGCATTTGGAGTATTAAATAGTAAAATACCAAAGCTAAAAATCGAGAATCCAAAATGCGTTTCAAAAAGTTATCCGACATTTTGGAAAGACTTAATTAAATTACAAAAATGAATAGACCAATAATAATAATTTCAGTTTTCAACGGAATAGTAAGAATGCTAAAAACTTCCCTATTCTTTTTTTGGGGAATTTATTTTGCATCAATAGGGATGTCCGGGCTTGAGATAGGCACATTTTTCTCAGTAAACTCTTTCGCAAGCATACTGACTATATTACCATCAGGACTTTCAAACGACAGATTCAACTCAAAAACTTTAATATCAATTTCACTAGTCCTAGCCGCAGTATTCTATTTCGGGATGGCCTCTACAACATCATTTCCCCTACTCTTAGTTTTATCAGCATTGATAGGAGTAAGCTTGAAAATATATGATTCTTCTTCAGACAGTCTTTTTTACAGAACCGCAGAAGCAGCAAATTTCAACAAACATTTAGGAACATTCCAAAGCTTCAATTATCTAACAATCTCTCTTGGAATAATGCTAACAGGCTACATAATCGGAGCAAACGTAGATTATGAAAATATATTCATCGGGGTAGCTGTGATTTTCTTAATTTTAGCAATTTTAGGATTTTTTATTCTTCCAAAAAATGACACAACAAAATTCGAGATCATACATTACAAAAAAGACATTTTCAAAAAAGACGTACTCGTTTTTCTGCTTGTAATAGGCCTATTCGCAATTCATTTCGGAGTTGAAGGGACATCTTATGGATTATTTTTGAAAGAAACTCTTCACCTCTCATCTCTTCAAACTGGCTTGTACATGGGACTTGCGATCTTACCAATGGCAATAAGCAGTTTAATAATTTCAAAAAAATTAAAGAATTGGAAAGCTAAAAACGTACTACTTTTTGGATTAATTTTAAGTGGATTCGGTCACATTTTGATGACAATAAAAATTGTAGAAATATCATTTTTATTCAGAACTATTCATGAGATAGGAGACTCAGCATTTTTCTTCTTCTTATACTACGGAGTTTCGAAGATATTCAACATGAAAAGAATCGGCGGGAACACCGGAATGATAAATTTTATTTCAGCGATTGGAGGAGCAATTTCTTCAGCATTTTTCGGACCCATTGGAGAAAAGTTTGGATATGATATTCCAATTGCAGTAAGTGGGATCACATCATTATTAGCGGTAATCGTAGTCCTCTCATTCATAAAATATTTCGACCATAAATGATAATAGCTCTAACAGGCCTTCGTGGCAGCGGTAAGACGAAAGTAGGCACAATCCTTGCCGAAAAACTCGGAGTAAAATTTCACGACTTAGATAAAGAAATTGAGAAAAAAATAAAAACGACCATCAAAGATTTTGTTGAAAAAAAAGGATGGAAATCTTTTCGAAAAATCGAAAGTGAAGTTTTAGAAAAATTGATAAAAAAATTAGAAACAAAGAAATCCGCAAAAGAAAAAATAACAATTTTATCTCTCGGCGGTGGAGCGATAATTCAAGAAAAAAACGCGAAATTACTGAAAAAAAACTGCTTCGTAATTTATCTACAAGACACTCCGGAAAACTGCACAAAAAAAATAACAGAATCGAACAAAAAACACGAACGAGACAATCGTCCATCTTTAACAAGCCAAAAAACACTCCTATCAGAAATGAAAGGACTCTACAAAACACGTCACAAAATCTACAAAGAAAATGCAGACATCATCCTGAAAAGATCTGACGACGCAGAAAAAGATGTAAAAAGAATAATTAAAGAATTCCTGAAAAATTATCAGACACAAGGCGGCAGGAAAATCTAAATTCGCAGTGTGCATACTGTACATGAGAATTTAGATTTTCCGACAACGAAGTGTATGACAATTTTTCAGGAATTCTTTAGCATTTCATTCGAAGCATCGCATACATAGGAATAGCTTTTTTATTACCTTTAAATGTAAGAATTCTATTTCCTGCTCCACCGTGGACTTCAGTTAGCGCAATTCCATCTACATCAGAAATCGCAGAAACCTCAACTTCGAAATTTTCATCAGGAGTCATCACTTCCAAAGTTTCTCCAACATTTAGTTTATTTTTGATGTCCACGACGTAATCAGTTTTATTTTTCTCTTCAACAACCATTCCCATAAATTTTTTCTTCTGAAGAGGATTTCCTGCGGCATAATGAATATCCCCTGTCCCCGGAAACCCAAAAAGATATCCAGGAATAAAACCACGATTTGCAGTCGACTCAACCTCCGAAATCAAAGTTTCGTCAAATTTCTTACCAGCCAACATATCATCAATCGCCTTTCTATAAGCCTTTACGACAGTCGCCAAATAATATTCACTTTTATTTCTTCCCTCAATTTTAAAACTACAAATTCCAGAATCATACAAATCCTTTATGTGAGGCAACAAACACATATCCTTTGAATTCATAAAATACGTTCCATGTTCATCTTCATCCACAGGAATCATTTCTCCCGGACGTTTTTCCTCTTCCAAATAAACTTTATATTTCCATCTACAGCTATGCGCACAAATCCCCTGATTACTATCACGACCCGTCATATAATTCGAAAGCAAACATCTTCCACTGTACGCCATACAAATCGCTCCATGTACAAAAAATTCAAGTTCAACATTTGGAACATTTTGATGAATTTCATTTATCTCAGAAAGCATAAGTTCTCTCGGCAAAATAATTCTTTCCGCACCTTGTTTACGCCAAAATTCAACAGCACGATAATTCAAAACATTCGCCTGCACCGACATATGAAGCGTTGCTTCAGGATAATGCTCCTTTATAAGCTCAAAAACGCCCGGATCCGCCACGATAATAGCATCAGGCTTCACTATCTCACGCACAAAGGTCAAATGCTTTTTAAACGCATCAATTTTATTTCCACGAGGATAAATATTCATCGTCATGTACAAAGTCTTATTGTTTTTACGAATAAGATCAACAGCTTCCATCAAAGAATCCTGCGTAAAATTATTTGTACGACTTCTCATGCTAAAACTCGGCATACCCATGTAAAACGCATCAGCGCCATACATAAGCCCAATTTTCACCTTTTCCAAATTTCCTGCTGGCGCAAGAAGTTCCAGTTTCATCATTTTTTCTGTTTTCTTTATCATACAAACACGGATTTTACCCTAAAGTAAGCGATTGTCAAAACCAAATCAACAAAAGTTCATCTACTTTCAAAAACATTAGTGATATACTTTTCGCATGCAAACAAATTTCTTAGTAATCGGCTCGGGGATTTCAGGATTGAATTTTGCCTTACAAGCAGCAAAAAAAGGCAAAGTAACAATAGTCACAAAGAAAAAATTAATCGATTCAAACACAAACTTTGCACAAGGAGGAATCGCCGCAGTCCTAGACCAAACCGACAATTTTGAAAAACACGTCGAAGACACATTGAAGGCTGGAGCATTCCACAACAATAAAAAAGCCGTTGAATTCATGGTGAAAAATTCCGCAGCAGCCATCTACAGACTAATCGATTTAGGAGTTGAATTCCAAAAAGAAAACGGAAAACTTTCTCTCACAAAAGAAGGCGGACATTCACATAGAAGAATCGCGTTTGTGGGAGACTACACAGGAAAAGAGATCGAAAGAATTTTGGTAAAACGCGTAAAAGAACATCCAAATATCACAATTTTGGAAGATGCATTTGCATTAAAATTACTCACACAAAAAAGTTTTTTCGGCGAGCGCACGGCGCGAGCGCGCAACAAGGCGAACAATCTGGCTTTGCCAGTTATGAGCCGAAGCGAGCTTTATAATAAAACATGCATCGGGGCACAAATAATTCGCGGAAATAAAATCGAAAATATTTTAGCAGACCAAACAATTTTATCGACCGGAGGAGTCGGACAATTATTTTTACAAACAACAAATCCGAGCATAGCCACAGGCGACGGAACCGCAATGGCAAGCCAAATTGGATGCAAAATAAAAGACATAGAATTTATACAATTTCATCCAACAGCGTTAAACAAAAACACATTTCCAAAATTTTTGATTTCAGAAACAGTCCGAGGAGAAGGCGCAAAATTAGTAAATGAAAAAGGAGAAAATTTTATGAAAAACACCCATCCACTAAAAGATCTTGCCCCTAGAGATATCGTCGCACGAGAAATTTATCAACAACAAAAAACTGGACAAGTTTTCTTAGATATACGACACAAATCACGAGAATATTTAAAAAAACGCTTTCCACAAATATACGAAAAACTAAAAAAATTAAAAATCGACATGGCGAAAGATTTAATTCCTGTAACTCCTGCGGCACATTATGAATGCGGCGGAATCGAAGTCGATTTAAACGGACAAACAAACGTAAAAAACCTCTTTGCATTTGGCGAAGTGACATGCACAGGAGTCCACGGCGCAAACAGATTAGCCTCAAATTCGCTTTTAGAAGCATTGGTTTTTAGCAATCAGGTAGCCAAAAATCTCACTCCAAACCAAAAGATCAAACAAACAGAATTTGACGCACCAAAAATCCTAAGAAAAAATTCTAAAGAAACCCTTCTCGCAGAAAAACTAAAACAAGAAATCAAAAACATCATGTGGGAATACGCCGGAATAATAAGAAACCTCAAAAGAATCAAAAAAGAAGCAATTCCAAAAATGGAACACATAGCGAAAGAACTCAAAAAAATGAACGGTACAAATCAAGAAATCGCAGAAACCTCAAACATGGCAATCACTTCCATACTCATCTTAAAAGCCGCATACAAAAGAAAGAAATCCATCGGATGCCACTTTGTAGAATAGAATTATTTCTCCCCTACCTTCTCAAGCATTTGCTCCTGATCCGCAGCGTGAAGACTTTCAACGATATCGTCGATTTCTCCCTCCATTATCGCAGGAATATTACTCCAACTTTTGTGAATTCTATGATCCGTGATTCGATCCTGAGGGAAATTATAAGTTCGAATTTTATCACTTCTATCTCCAGTTCCAATCTGACTTACACGGTTATCTCCACGTTCTTTCCTTAGTTTTTCCTCTTCTAGATCATACAATCTCGTCAAAAGAACTTTCATCGCCTTCGCCCTATTTTTAATCTGAGACCTCTCATCCTGACAAGTAACAACAACTCCAGTCGGAATGTGCGTGATACGAACCGCCGATTCAGTTTTGTTTACACTCTGCCCTCCACTTCCACCGGAACGATAAACATCAATCCTCAAATCATTCAAATTTATATTCACATCAACCTCTTCAGCCTCAGGAAGAACCGCAATGCTGGCCACAGACGTATGAATTCGCCCTTGGCTTTCCGTAACAGGCACTCTCTGAACACGATGAACACCACTTTCATATTTCAAAGAGCCATAAGCATTCTCTCCCATCACAGAAAAAACAATTTCCTTTATACACCCGGGATCCCCCTCACTTTTATCCATAATTTCAACCTTAAACCCATGATTTTCAGCAAAACGAAAATACATTCTGGAAAGTTCTCCAGCAAAAATTGCCGCTTCATCTCCACCAGCCCCAGCACGAATCTCAATAATACAATTTCTCGCATCATCAGGATTTTTCGGCAAAATTTCAAGCTTCGCAAGCTCATCAAGCTCAATAATTCTCATATCAGCTTCACTCTTTTGCAACTCCGCCATCTCCCTAATTTCACTATCTTTTTCTTGCGCCAACATTTCCTCCGCATCCGCCTTCGCATTCAAAACTTTTCTATATTCAAAAGTCAAAACATGAGCTTTCTCCAAAATCTTATATTTTCTAGACAAAGCTTTGTACTTTCCCAAGTCAGAAGTAACCAAAGGATCAGACAATTGATTCTGAATATCAAGATATTCCTTATCTATTTTTTCAAGCTTATCAAACAGCATAATGTGGTTTTAATTTTTTTTCTTAACAAAGAATATTCTTTCAATTCCAGCCAAATCCTCTTCAATCCCCCTCTCATCTTGTTCAAAATATTTACTCAGCAACTCCCTCATCTTTTCCCCCTGATCAAAGCCAAATTCTCCAATCATTAGCTTAAACTTCACCTCCTTTTCCCTAATTTGCTGAAACATTTTTTTATACAACTCTAATCCATCATTCCCTCCAAAAAGTGCAAGGTTCGGCTCAAATTCTTCAACATTTTTTTCAACAAATCTATTTTCAACTTCTCCAATATAAGGCAAATTCGCAACAATGATATCACAAACCTCTCCGTCTTCCAAAAATTCAAGTAAATCACTTTGTAATGCCTGAACTTTGTCCTCAAGTCCGTGCTGATCAATATTGATTTTACAAACCTCAAGCGCATCTTCACTTATATCCACCGCAAAAACCTCATCCAAAGGATCATCCAAATATTCCTGAAAATGCTTCGCAATAGAAATAGCAATACACCCACTTCCAGTTCCTACGTCCACAAGTTTCAATTTTTGACTTCCATCTACATATTTCACAACCCCCTCAAGAAATTTAATAACCATTTCAACTATCATTTCAGTTTCCGGCCTCGGCACCAGCACGCGTTTATCTACGAAAAAATCATTGCCATAAAACTCCTTATGACAAGTTATATACGCAACCGGTTCTCCCAAAGCAATTCGATCAGCATAAGAATAAAAAACCAACGCATCCTCACCTGACACCTCTTCATCCCCATGCGCCAAAAGATATTCCTTAGAAACCCCAAGCAAATAAGCTAAAATGACCTCAACATCAAGAAAAGCGGCTTCCTTAACCAAAGAAATTTTGGAGTATCCGCTTTTAAGTAGTTCGCAAATTTGCATCTTAGTAAAACTTGCTCTTCTCTTTTTGAGACCGATAAGATTCACGCATAACCGCAACAATTCTTTTAAGCCTCTTTGTCGGAGCTTTTTTGTTGTATCTCCCCGAACGGACTTTCAAGAGTTTTCGGCTTGATTGAACCTTTTTGTTGAATCTTGTAACAAGTCTTTCGTTAGATTCTTTCTCATTTTTCCAGACTGTAACTCTCATAGATTATGATAATATTAAGCAAAAGAATTATATTCAAGTTTCTCGGAAACGCAAGGGAAGTTTTAGATATCCAAATTCTTCACCTTTTTTGCGTATGCCTGGATAAACTTCTTTCTAGGCAAAACCTCCGCTCCCATGAGTGTATCAAAAACAGCATCAGCTCTCTCAGCATCATCAATAGTGACACGAAGAAGCAATCTCTTTTCAGGATCCATAGTAGTCTCCCAAAGCTGTTCAGGATTCATTTCTCCAAGACCTTTATAACGCTGTATAGAATATTTCGCATCCTTCGAAAGTCCAGCCAAAATATCCTCTTTCTCCTTGTCGTTATAAGCATATTTCAATGATTTCCCAACCGCAACCTTGTAAAGTGGTGACTGCGCAATATAAATATATCCATCTTCAATCAATTTCTTGAAATACCTGTAGAACAAAGTCAAAATAAGAGTTCTAATATGCGCTCCGTCGACATCGGCATCAGTCATAATCACAATCTTATGATAACGAAGTTTTTCGATATCAAAACTTTCTCCAATTCCAACTCCAATCGCAATAATCAAACTTTTCACCTCATTATTTGCAAGAATTTTATCAAGTCGTGATTGTTCAACATTCAAAATCTTACCTTTCAAAGGCAAAATCGCCTGAATATCACGGTTTCTTCCCTGCTTCGCAGAACCTCCAGCAGAATCTCCCTCAACTACGAATAATTCACAATTTGCAGGATCTTTATTCGAACAATCCGCAAGTTTTCCAGGAAGTGTCATTCCTTCAAGAGCACCTTTTCTAATAACAGTATCTCTAGCAGCACGAGCCGCTAAACGAGCTCTAGAAGCCAACAAGCACTTTCCGATAACTCCTCTCGCATCATTAGGATTTTCTTCCAAATATTGATTAAAAGCTTCGTTGAAAACCGCTTCAACAGCCGTTCTCATTTCAGCATTTCCAAGTTTTGCCTTTGTTTGTCCCTCAAATTGAGGATCAGCAAGTTTTACAGAAAGCACAGCCGTTAGCCCTTCACGAACATCATCAGCAAGCAAATTATCATCTTTCTCTTTCAAAACCTCAAACTTTCTCGCATAAGCATTTATTGTTCTCGTAAGGGCCGCCTTGAAACCGGTAAGATGACTTCCTCCATCAACCGTATGAATATTATTCGCAAAAGTATAAATGGTTTCCTGAAAAGTATTGTTGTATTGAAGAGAAATCTCTACAACGCCCTCCGGCATAGTCTTTTCAATATAGAAAATTCCTCCGATATTTTCCTTGCTCTTATTTAAATGCTCAACATAAGACTTGATTCCTCCCTCAAAATAAAAAGAATATTTCTTTCCATCTTCTCTCTCATCCAAAAGTGAAATTTGAACAGCTTTTGTAAGATATGCCTGCTGTCTAAGCCTTGCCAAAATCGTAGTAAAATCAAAAGAGATAGTATCAAAAATACTATCGTCAGGATAAAAATGAATTTTCGTACCATTTTTTTCTGTCTTTCCAATAATCTTTACTTCCGCAACCGCATCTCCTTTCTTATATTCCTGCATGTAAATATTCCCATCTCTGTAAACTTCTGCAATCAACTTTGTAGAAAGCGCATTAACTACAGAAACTCCGACTCCATGAAGTCCTCCTGAAACCTTATATCCACCATTTCCGAATTTTCCTCCGGCATGAAGAATAGTAAGAACCGTTTCAAGCGCACTTTTGCCAGTCTGTTTTTGTTTATCAACCGGAATACCACGACCATCATCCTCTACACTAAGAGATCCATCTTCATAAATAATAATTGAAATATTATTACAAAATCCCGCCATTGATTCATCAATAGCATTATCGACAATTTCCCAAACAAGATGATGAAGACCAGTGATATCAGTTGAACCGATATACATTCCCGGACGTTTTCGGACAGCCGCAAGTCCTTCTAAAACCTGAATTTGATCGGCACCATAATTTCCTGAAGATTTCTTATTTTCTTTTGTATCTGCCATAAAAAATTGAACCTTTAATAAATCTTAAAGCAGAAAGATTCTAGCATGCGAAATTTAGAATGTAAATGCGAGAGTTTTATAAGACAAACTACCTCTCAATCTTGCCCGTAAAATCCTTTTCCGCAATCACAACTTGAGCAAGTTCTTCAAGAGTATATTCACCTTCCATAACAAGAGAATTTTTATTTATAAGAAGATAAACATTTTTAGCTTTTTCTCCATTTGCAACAAAATCAAAAGTCACTTTTACTTCTGCATATCCTTCGAGAATAACATCTGAAACTCTATAAATAGCCGAGACTTCATCCACCATAGAGATATTTTCAAGACCGACCACAAATCCAGCCTTCGCAACCTCCTTGGACACATAAGTTCTGGCAAATCTTTGAGCATAACTTTCCTCTCTTTGTTTATCATTTTTAGGCTCTGCCTCAGGCGTAAAATTCGCAAATTTACTCTTCAAAACAGGAAGTAAATTATCTATTTTCACAGGCTTGTCAGATAATGTCTCTCCATAAGCCACAACATCCTTCAAAATCACTTTTTCCCTGTCATAAGAAGCAGTAAACGCATATCCACCGGCAATACCATCAACAGAGACATATCGCTCTTTAGAATCTTGAATTTTACCTATTTTTAAATCAGAAACATCTTTTACTTCAGCAAAAGCAGCCAAAACTTCACTTTCAACCTCTTCAACAGATTTTGCTTTAACATTTTCACCTCCAAGAACATCCGCCTTAAGACTCATAATATCCCAAATTTTGTTTTTATCTTCTACATAAGCACTATATCTTTCCTTATGCGTAGGCCCATAAGCCGTAGAATTTGAATATTCCGGAGTGTTCAAATATCCCCAGAAATTACCAAGATCTTTTAGCTGAGATTCAAAAACAGCAATCACCGCTACATCACTACTTTCAGCCGGCATAAGCGCATTCACCTGAGAAAAAAGAGAAGAAACAATCTTTTTCGCATCCGCAACGGCAACTTTTCCATCAAAGAAAAATTTCACAAGTCTCTTTAAAAAATCAATTTTATCGCTTATGAGATCTTGTTCGAGTTCAGTCTTAAGCTGACCATCTCCATAAAGAGATAAAAGTTCTTTTTCAAGCACAGATTTAACAGTGAAATATTCATCCTTGTAAAAAACAGGATATTTCATAAAAAGATTATCAAAAAGCTGATTTTGATAAACGACAAAAGGCTGATAAAAATCAAGATTTCCTTTATTCCCAAGCACTTTATCCAATTTATCATAATACGAATCAAAAGCCATTTTTGCATAGACGTCACCCACATTTAACCCTTTATAAACTCCCTTCCACATATCCCCTATCGCCTTATACTGATTCTCACCATTCAAAAATCTCTCATCCAAAAGAGCTTTATAAATACCATATTGCTTGTCATCAAGAGTAAAAACACGAGTTTTTCGAAAGAATTCAGCCACAATTTTTGAAAAAATCGGAGAAGAAATCACATCAGGAGACAAAGTTTTTAGATACAAATCAAATGCATCCAAAGAGCTTTTTGCCTTTTCTACATCATTCTCAGAAGAATAATAAAGAGCATCACTCAAACGAGTAGAAAATTTATTAAAGATAAGATCCTTCTTTTTGGCAGGAATAAGCGTGAGATTCTCTGTAACCCAAGAAATAAACCCAGAATCCGAAACAGCTATAGAGCTTCCAGCCTTTCTGATCTCCGAAATCACTTCTTGCTTACTCTTCTCAATAAATTTTTTATCCTTATTCAAATTGCCAAAAATCCACGGATCTTCTTTTTCAACTTGAGGAATTATGGAATATTTAAACTCCTTGATTAGCTTTGAATAAAGCAATTTTGCAGTTCTGTCGTCAATTTTGTCGACAGAAACACTTATCTTGGAATCTCTTGGAACAAGCAACCTATTAACAAAAATAGGACTATACCAATCTACATAATTTTTAAATTCAAAATCCTTCGGCAAAATACCCACATATGTATCCCCATCATAATTTGCAATATCAAGCTTTTTACCATCAAAAGAAACATCAATCGCACTAGCATCAGGCATAATAACAATCCTATCAATTATAAAATTCACCTTCGCATCACTCAAAGCAAAATTACCCCAAAATCTTCCAGAATCGACCTTAAATAAATATGGATCTTTTCCTATATTCTCCTCTATCAAACTTAAGTTATTTTTAATACCACTATCTTCCTCTTTCGCAAAACGCAACAAACCACCATCCGAAAAAACGACACCATCCTCATAATTTACAAATAAAATTTCATTTTCCGCTTCCAATTTTTTAGAATCAAAAGAAGCCTCGACAAAATAATTTCCTACAACCAAAGATAAAGATACTGCCGCCAAAATAATCACCTTCGCGACTTTTCCAAATTTACTTTTAAATTTGAACTCAACTCCGCTTAAAATTTCCTGATTTTGCTTCTCATTCAATTCTTCCATTTGGGACTCTACTTTTATTTGTTTTTATATCTAGGAATTATACCACAAATAAGCACAAAAAACAATTGGACATACCAAAAGCGCTGTTCTATCATAGGACAGCATTTTTTGAATTTACCTCATTAACAAAAAACCATGCAAAAAAGTATACTAAAAAAGATTATCGCAATAATTATTGCCTCATCTATTTTTTCGCTAAACACATTCACTACCGCATTCGCATTTTATTCCGACGTTCCGGAAACAAACACCTATTACAAAGAGATTCAAGAATTATACGATGCGAACAAACTTCCCAAATACACCGAGAACAAATTAAACCCAAATGAAAGGTTGAAAACCTTGGATTTCTACGAAATACTTTTTACTTACGCAAAAGCACCCTTATCGACAACAATAAAATTACCATTTACAAATACGGACGACTCGGCTTCCTACGCAAAATATCTTCAGACAGCCCTTGATTTTGGGCTTATAAAAGCTGATTCAACGACATTCGACCTAAAACAATCAATCACTAAATATCAAGCATTATCTGTAATGTTTAAAACTCTCGACATCGGCGTGAACTATTTTTTTGATCAATCGAAATTCATATTCACAGACATAAGTAATACTTCAGACGCCGCGGCAGTGGCAATGAAAGCTTTGGAACTTGGAATACAGGAAAAAAAGACACCCGAAAATTTCAAAAAATCACGCAGAATCACAAAAGGCGAAGCAATCGATTATCTTTACAAAATATATAAATATTCTCCTACTGCAGCATTTACAATCAAAATAACTCCTTCAAAAGCACAGCCAATCCAATCAAAATACACATTAACTCAAAAAGAGCTCATAAATAGCGATAATTTTTCAAAATTACTTGAGATCTGGGACGACCTGAAAAACAACTACTACTATAAAGACAAAATCGACAACACCGAGTTAATCAATGGCGCAATAAAAGGAATGGTAGAAAAAGCCGACGACATTTATACGGTTTACCAAGAGCCTACAGATGCCGAAAAACTCCTTGGCAGTCTTTCGACACAGGAATATGAAGGAGTCGGAATGACACTCGAATTAATAGACGGAAACGCAACGGTGATATCTCCATTCAACGACTCCCCTGCCGACAAAGCCGGCATAAAAGCAAATGACATTATAATAGAAGTAGACGGAACAAATATCGTAGGAAAAACTCTTGAAGAAGTAACCACAAAAATTAAAGGAAAATCCGGAACCGTAGTGAAAATTAAGATCCTTCGCAATAAAAAAGAACAAACATTCAAAGTAACAAGAGAAAAAATTAACTACAAAAGTGTATCTTCAAAAACATTAACAAAAGACAAAAAAACTATCGGATATATCCAAATAAACATATTTGGAGCGGAAACTTATGGTGATTTCGTGGCTCAAGCAAACGAACTTATCAAACAAAAAGTATCCGGATTTATAATTGATTTAAGAAATAATCCAGGAGGATATATGGACACGGCAATTCAACTCGTCAGCTTATTCACAAAAGAAAAAAAGACCGCAGTGGAATTAAAATTCAGCGACGGAAGCATAGACAAATATCAAACAGACGGAAATGGCCTTCTTGCGGGATACAAAACAATCATACTTATAAATAACGGCTCTGCCTCCGCATCCGAGATCCTAGCCGGAGCACTAAAAGACCACAATCTCGCAAAACTTGTCGGAGATAAATCATTTGGAAAAGGTGTAGTTCAACAATTAAACACATATAAAGATGGATCTCTTTTCAAATATACCATTTCGCAGTGGCTCACCCCAAAAGGAACAAGTATAAACAAAATGGGAATTGCTCCGGACATCTCAGTAACAGATCCAACAAAACAACTAGACAAAGCCCTAGAGCAATTTTGAAACAAGTGAAAAAGGAGCAGTAGTACAAATTGAAAAATAGCTAAAGCGCCATAAGCGCATCACTCGGGCTAACATGTACGCCCTTCGCGAAGACGAGCATCATGATGCTCGTCTTTTTTAGCAATATTTTTAAATTTGTACTACTGCTCATCCTTCTGCTTCAAAAGCTCCTCAGGATTTGTAGTCACAATCTTATTCTCAATAAAAGATGCAATAATTTGTATCGCAACATGCTTGAGCCCTGCAAAGAAAAGTCCTTGCCCAACTCCACTATTTAGAAGGACATATTTTTCCCCCTCAGTAAGATTAAATAATGTTCCAAGCATTTCTATCGCAGACGGTGATTGCTTCAATAAAAGCTGAATAGATGAATTTGTAATAATAGGTTTCCCGTAAGCACTCTTCAAGAAATCCTCAACGTCCTGCGTAATAGTAGTAACTCCAAGATAATATTTTCTAGCACGCTTCACGAGTCCTGCCAAAAATTTCGCGCTATCTTCATGTTGCATCATCGTCCATGCCTCATCAATAACAAGAACTCTCTTTTTCAACTTAATTCTGATTCTATTCCAAATGTAATTCAGGATAATATACATCGCAATAGGACGTAAAGCATCTTCAAGATCACGAATACAAAAGACCATCATTCCGGTCGAAAGATCCAAGTTTGTAGGTTTATTGAAAATTCCGGAATAAGAACCGGTCGTATATTTAGAAAGTCTTTGAACAAGCGATTCCGCTCCCTTCATAGAGCCAAGAACTTTGTACAAATCCTCCATCGTAGGAGGTTCGTAAGCCGAAGGATCAGTAAGTTCCATCGTAATTCCTTTGAGCGCATAAACATCAATCAAAGCCTTATCCAAAATAGATTCTTCTTCAGGATTAACTCCTCCAAGCATAAGCTTAAGAAGTCCGTGAAGAGTAATAACATTTGATCTAAGCAAATCACCGGGAGCGCTATCCTCTCCTTCAAAAGGCTTAGGCAAATCAAAAGGATTAATTCTACGATCACTATTCAAACTAAGTCTCAAATAAGTTCCTCCAACCGTATTTGCAAGCGCCTCATACTCATTTTCCGGATCAATTACAATTATATCTGTACCCATCATCATCAAACGAAGCATTTCAAGCTTAACAGCGTAAGATTTTCCGGCACCGGATTTCGCAAACACAACACTATTCGCATTTTCAAGAGCAAAACGATCAAAAATAATCAAACTATCATTATGCCTGTTTAATCCATACAAAATTCCTTTATCCGAAGTCAAATCGGAAGAAGAAAACGGAAATGTCGTAGAAAGCGGACTCGTATTCATATTACGAATCACATAAAGTTCATCTAAACACATCGGCAAACAAGCATTTAATCCATGCTCAGCCTGAAGTTGCGTTCTCTTTGTCATCACCAAACGACCGGCAAGCAAAGTCTCAAGCTGTTTCGAAACCTTTTCAAGCTTCTTTTCGTCCTCCGCATAAATAGTAAAATAAAGCGCAAATTGGAAAAATTTCTCCTGTCCTCTCTGAATTTCCGTACGCAATTGTTCCGCATCTTCAAGCGCAGTTTCCAGCGCAGGGTCACGCACAATCCCCTTCTCCTGCAATATCTGAATACTTGAGTGCATCTGTGCCACTTTTTTCCTCAAAGTTTTCATAATTTCCTCTGAAGAAATAGGATAAATGAATTGAGAAATATCCATCGTTACATCAAAATTCACTACCGGCGAAAGCCAGTTTGCATACAAATATCGAGGATACGCATAAACATAAAAGGATTTTGTATAAAGACCATCCAAACATAAAGAATCATATTTTATCTCCATCGCAGACGGAGAGATAAGATCTTTTATCGCAGAAAGTCCTTGCTGATAAATTTTTTCAGCTTCAATGTATTTTTGCCTTTCTTCATTGGACATCTTCGCCTTCGCGGCATCAAGTTCACCAGCCTTCGCCACTACATCCTGCCTATTGGCATCATTTGAAACAAATAAAGATTTTAAATTGTCAAAAACAGATTTCTTTTTTGCAGGATCTACACTTGGAACAACAGGCTGAACTTGAGCCTCAGCCAAAACATCTTGAGAAACTTTTTTCCCGGTTTTTGGATCATATCCAGCCTGTTGAAGCTTTGGTGTCGCTTCAAAATCAGCCTTTTGCACAACTTCAAGAGAAGGCGTTACTTCTATCATAGAATCAGGATTTTCACCAAGTTCCGTAGCAGTAACTCTCTCCGCCTTTATCTCTACCTTCGCATCTCCATAGCTAATTTTAGCTCCACTAGACGCCTGAGAGGCATCCTTAAGCCACTCCGGAGTTTCAAGATTTTGCCCTTGAACCTCAGAGAAAACATTTTTATTTTCAACAGCTTCAGCTTTATCATCTGTAATTACAGCGGCAGTTGTACTTTTAGGGTCCATTTATTTTTTGTTTTTACTATTTCGAAATATTCATATCATTTTAGCAAAAATTAAGCCCTTTTACAAGGGATAAAAGTATGCTACGATGTGGCGGCAAAAAAATTTAAATCTAAATACCAATGAATCCGAGAAAGAAAAACGATCAAACCAACAACGAAAACGAAGAGAATAAAGACAAAAAGAAGAGAAAAACAAAGATCGAAGAGGAAGGAAAAGACGAACAAGAAGAGATGGAACTCGAAGAAAACAACGAAGAAAGTGGATCAAGCGAATACACAAAAGAGGTGGAAATCGAGCAAAAACTCTTCCCGGCAGGAAAAGTAAATCCAGCAAACATCTCCGAAGAAATGGAAACTTCTTACTTGGAATACGCGATGAGCGTTATCGTTTCACGTGCGCTTCCAGATGTAAGAGACGGACTTAAGCCTGTACATAGACGTATTTTGTTCGCCATGAATGAAATCGGGCTAAAATCTTCAGGCGGATTCAGGAAATCAGCCGCGGTTGTGGGAGAAGTGTTGGCAAAATATCATCCACATGGAGACAGTGCCGTTTACGATTCCATGGTCAGAATGGCCCAAGATTTCGCGATGAGGTACACACTCGTAAGAGGACAAGGAAACTTTGGTTCAATCGATGGAGATTCCGCTGCCGCAATGAGGTACACGGAAGCAAAATTAGAGAAAATCACAGACGAAATGCTTCAAGACATCGACAAAGAAACAGTTTCATTTAGAGATAATTACGACGGACGACATCAAGAACCTACAGTCCTTCCTGCAAAACTACCACAATTGCTTTTAAATGGTTCTACAGGGATCGCGGTAGGAATGGCAACATCTATCCCCCCACACAATCTAGGCGAGCTCGTAGACGCCTTAATGCACCTTTCAACCAATCCGGAATGTACAATCGAAGATTTGATGCAATTCATAAAAGGACCTGATTTCCCAACTGGAGGCATTATTTACAGCATTGAAGACATAAAAAGAGCATACATGACTGGTCGCGGAGGAATGGTGGTAAGAGCAAAAACAGACATCGTCGAGAAAAAAGGAGGAAAATACGCGATTATCGTCACTGAAATTCCTTACCAAGTAAACAAATCAAACTTGGTCAGCAAAATGGCAGAATTGGTAAGAGACAAAAAAATCTTAGGAATTTCTGACATTAGAGATGAATCAAACAAAGATGGAATTCGTGTAATTATAGAGCTCAAAAAAGATTCTTTCCCAAGAAAAATTCTAAACCAATTATTCAAATACACGCAACTTCAATCATCATTCAACATGAATATGATTGCGCTTGTCGATGAGATTCAGCCGCATCTTCTAGATCTGAAACAAGTTCTTGAGTATTTCATTGCTCACAGAAAGATCATGATCACGAAAAGAACAGAATATGATCTTAAAATTGCAAAAGCTCGTGCGCATATTTTAGAAGGATTGAAAATTGCACTCGACAATATCGATGCAGTAATTCAAACAATCAGAAAATCTCCTACAAAAGAAGAAGCACACGTAGCATTGATTAAGAAATTCGAACTTTCAGACGAACAATCAAAGGCCATTTTGGAAATGAGACTTCAAACCTTAGCAGGTCTTGAAAGGCAAAAAATCGAAGATGAATTAGCTGAAAAAATGGCTTTAATTACAAAACTTGAAGGAATTCTTGCAGACGTGAAGAAAATCCTAAAAATAATGCAAAACGAACTCGCGGAAGTAAAAGAAAAATACTCCGACAAAAGAAGAACCGAAGTTGTTCCTCACGCAGTAGACAGCATTTCGAAAAAAGACACAATTCCAAACGAAGAAATGATCGTCATGCTAAGCCGTGAAAATTATATTAAGAGAATGCCTCCAAGCTCCTTCAGAACACAAAATCGCGGAGGAAAAGGAATCATCGGCGGAACAACAAAAGATGAAGATGAAATAAGAGTAATTGTATATGGAACAAACCACGAAGAACTCCTATATTTCACAAACCGTGGACGCGTTTTCAGACTTCCGGTTTACGAACTTCCAATCGGCTCAAGAACATCAAAAGGCCAAGCAATCGTAAATCTTCTTCAATTACAAGAAAACGAATACGTCACTGCAATTCTAAATAGTGGAGAAAAACTAACAGAAGAATTTTTACTTATTGCAACAAGAAACGGAACAGTAAAAAAGACACCTGTCGGAGACTTCACCAACGTCAGAAAAAGCGGACTGATAGCCATAAAACTAAGAGATAAAGACTCTCTTGAGTGGGTAAAAGAAACGTCAAAAGGAGACGAAATAATCATCGTTACAAAAAATGGAAAATCAATAAGATTCCACGAAGACGATGCCCGCCCAATGGGAAGAGCTTCTATTGGAGTAAGAGGAATAAAAATCAAAACAGACGATGAAGTAGTAGAAATGAATGTAATAAAAGACAAAGAAAATTCCAAACTTCTAGTTGTAATGGAAAACGGACTCGGAAAAATGACATCAGTCAAAGATTACAGAACTCAAACACGTGGAGGAACAGGAGTCAAAACGGCCAATATCACACCAAAAACAGGAAAAGTAATAGGAGCAAAAATTCTTGATAAAGACATAGACGCAGATTTGATAATCGCCTCAAAAATTGGCCAAATCATAAGATTAAATGTAAAAGATATTCCTTCTCAAGGAAGGGCGACACAAGGAGTTTACCTGATGAGAATGCATACAAACGATCAAGTCGCATCAATCTCATTAATAGAAAACATCATCCCTGCAAAAGAAGGAAAAGAAGAAGAACAAGCGGAGAAACAAACCAAAATTGCAGTAGAGGAAGAAAAATAACCTAATTCTACACAAAGAAAATGCAAAGATTTAATTGTCACAGATTAATTACGCAAACTTTTGTAGTCGCAACTTTGCTACTTACATTTCCACTAACGGCTTTTGCCGCATATACTGGAGATATTTCAATAAATTCAAAAGACATAAGATTTTCTTCCAACTCATTTATGGAAGGAAAAACCATAAGAATATACGCAACAGTAACAAATCAAAGCAATCTAGACCTCTTGGGCGTAGTGCGATTTTATGCAAACGGAAACCAAATTGGAGGAGACCAAGCCATCTCAATTTTTAAACACAAAACAGATGATGTATTCATGGATTGGACCGCTTTAAATTATGGCTCTGTAAAAATAGCGGTAAAAATCTTCCCGTGGGAACCGGAAATAGACAACCCAAGCAATAACTGGATCGTTGATTATGTAGACGTAACTCAAGATTCAGATCACGACGGAATTCCAAATTCCGAAGATCCGGACATGGACGGCGACGGGGTTATAAACGAAAACGACGCTTTCCCCCTCGATCCAAAAGAACAATATGATACAGACGGCGATGGGAAAGGAGACAATTTTGACACAGATGATGACAATGACGGCGTTCCCGACGATTTAGACGGCATGCCACTTGATCCAAACGAAACCCTCGATACAGACAAAGACGGAATCGGAAATAATGCAGACACAGACGACGATGGAGACAAATTATCTGACGCAGAAGAATTAAAAACAGGAACAGATCCTATGAATCCTGACACAGACGGAGACGGAATGAACGACAAAACAGACGCTTTCCCCCTCGACCCGAAAGAACAACTCGACACAGATAACGATGAAATTGGAAACAATACCGACCCAAATGACGATAATGACTCATTCCCTGACGTCTCAGACCCATTCCCATTAAATAATGCCCCTGTTCCAGACGTCACAAACAACAACCCAACAGTTAACCTCAGCGATAAAATCACACTAGATGCATCCCCTTCCTACGATAAAGACGGAGATATCACCTCTTATCTGTGGGAAATTATAGAAACTCCAAATACAGCACTAGACCAATCAAATCCAACCGCAAAAGAAGGAAAATCCGTCACATACACCTTCAATAAAACAGGAAAATACAAAGTAAAACTAAGTGTAAAAGACAATTCAGGCGAATTTTCAACCAAAGAATTCTCTGTAAATATAATGAACATTACCGCATACAAACAGATTGCTCTCACAATTCTTTCAATTTTACTTGCAATGGTAATTATTTTAAAGTATATTACCGGCACAAAAAATCAAAAAAATCATAATTCTTGAAACTAAGCATATGAAAGCTGACATACACCCACAATACAAACAAGTAACGTTTAAATGCGCTTGCGGAGCCGAATATATCGCAGGCTCAACAATGGAAAAAGACGAGTTCCACACTGAAATCTGCTCAAGCTGTCATCCATTCTACACAGGTAAACAAAAACTTATAGATACTTCAGGACGTGTTGATAAATTCGTTGCAAAGATGAAAAAAGCTCAAGAAACCGCCGCAAAGAAAGTAAAAAAAATAGCTAAAGGAGAAGAAGAAGAAATCGCGGAAGCAACAGCAGAAGAAGGTTCAGTAGACTAAACCTTAAACAAACTTGAACAAAAATCTTATTCATTCCGAAGGAGATACATACGGAAAGGTCTTTATTGTAACAATATGGGGAACTTCGCACGGCCCAGAAATGGGAGTGAGTATTGAAGGATGCCCAAAAGGCCTAAAACTAAGCCAAAAAGACATCCAAAAAGAAGTAGATCGCAGAAAACCAAAAGATCCTAGGATCTCGACAACAAGAGCCGAAAAAGACGAAGTTTTCATAAAATCCGGCATAAAAAATAACAAAACAAACGGAAACCCGATAACTTTGACCGTAAAAAACGAAAATACTAGACCTCAAGACTATAAAAACATATTAAATGCCTTCCGCCCGGGACACGCAGATATCGCATATTTCATAAAATACGGAGATTTAAAAGAAACAGGTGGAGGAAGATCATCCGGCCGAGAAACCGTTTCAAGGGTAATGGCAGGCGCAATTGCAAAAAAAATCCTAAAAGAAAACAATAAAACTGAAATTTTCGGACACGTAATCCAAATCGGAAATGTAAAAACCAAAGATTTCGACAAAAACTTCATCGAAAAAAATCCTCTCCAAACAGCCGACAAATCAGCATTTCCAAAAATGATAAAATTAGTCGAAACTACACGAAAAAATGGAGACAGCATCGGCGCAATCATCGAAATTATTATAAAAAATCCACCGAAAGGACTTGGTGAACCGGTTTTCGACAAACTCGACGCAGAGCTTGCCAAAGCCCTAATGTCAATCGGCGCAGTAAAAGGAATCGAATTTGGCTCAGGATTTAACTCCGCAAAATTAAAAGGAAGCCAAAACAATGACCAAATGGAAACAAAAAACGGAAAAATCAATTTTCTTTCAAATAATGCAGGGGGAATATTAGGCGGAATTTCCACAGGCGAAAACATAATAATAAGACTTGCAATCAAACCAGTGCCCTCAATCGCAAAACTTCAAAAAACAGTCACAAAAGACCTCAAAACCACACAAATCTCCGTTCTCGGTCGGCACGATTGCTGCCTCGCTCCACGCATAATTCCTGTAGCCGAAGCTATGTGTGCAATCGTACTTACAGATATGTTGCTAAGACAACAATAATCATTACAGGAGCAAAAGGATAGAAACACCTTTTTGAGCTTAAGCTTCTTTTTACCGTTATCCATCTTCTTTTCTGAAAAACGCAATGCGCTCGCAAAGGTATTTCTATCCTTTTGCTCCAATCAAGGTTTACTGTCTCAGAAAATTTGTGATTTTTAACTTTTCGAAAATAAATTTCATCAAAAATTTGAGTTGAGAAATAAAGTATGTATTCCATTTCTTTCTCCAGATCTTGACGGTTTGTAATTTTGCCAGATTTATGGTAAAATATCTGGATCAAAAAATAAAAACAAAAATGAAAAACAAAATTCTTGCCATATTGGCAGTAGGACTGATGAGTACTTTATTTTATTTCCAAACAAACCTTTCGCAAACCCTAAAAACACAGGTTTTGATAGAAATAAACGAGAAAGAAAATCCTCGTTCCGAAATACTTCAGAACTACAATTACAAAATAATTTCACAAGATAAAAGCACTGTAGAATTGGACGCGAATGAAGAAAAAAATCTCACGATAATTATTCAAAACACAGGAAAAACTTCATGGGATCTTTCAGGAAATTCTAAAAATCCTATTTTTCTAAAATCAATTTTTCCGAATGAAACAAATAGCAACATTTATGATCAACAAGCCGAAAACTGGCAATCCCCTGTTCTCTATAAAATATCAGACACGGACAAAAAAGAAGAAATCAAAACAAATGAAACAATAACTTTTGAACTAAAAATTAAAGCTCCAAAAAATGCAGGAGCATACAAAGAAAAATTTGGACTACTAATTGAAAACAAAAAATTACTAAGGAACAAAACTTTAGATTTTGACATCCTCGTTGAAGGAGATTATGCGGATTCATATTCTTATGAATATACAAATCCAGAGATGAAAGATAATTATCTCCCAAACAAAGAAAAACCACTAGAAATAAAACTAAAAAACACAGGAAAAACTCCATGGTATAAATCTGGAAATCACAAAACATATTTAGAAGAAAATGGCACAAAAACAGAAACAGAACTCTCCGAATATCAAATAAACCCGGGAGAAGAAGGCACATTTTTAGTAAAATTAATAACTCCGTCCAACCTAGGATCATACGAGAAACAATTCATTTTCAAAATAAAAGATTTAATAGCATTCGACTCATCTCCGATAAATTTCGCGATGAATATCACAAACAAAAAAGTCGCACTAACCTTCGATGACGGCTACGGCGAAATCGATCCATTCATAGATGCACTCGATAAATACAATGTTAAAGCCACATTTTTCATGCTAGGAGTAGTCGCACAACATCAACCGGAACAAATGAGACGAATCATTTCAAGCGGCAACACTTTGGCAAACCACAGCTACAACCACCCTGATTTTCGCACACTTTCTCGTGAAGAAATAATATGGCAAGTCGAAGAAACAAGAAAAATCATGAAAACAATCACAGGATTGGATGTTCTCCCATATTTCAGATATCCGTACGGCGCACATAGCCAATTCTCAGACAGCATAATCGAAGGAAATGGCTGGAAATGGATTCATTGGACACAAGGGACCGGAGACTATCAACATCACGAAGATAGCGCAACGGGCCGCCACCAAACCTATTTTTATTCAACTCTAAACCCACCGGACACTTCAATCGTCCTTATGCACATCATAAGCAAATCAACGCTTGGAACACTTCCAGACGTCATAAAATGGTACAGGGATAATAACTATGCATTTATTACTGTTGATGAATTATAAGATAAATGTTATAATGTAATACTGATTAAATAAAATATTATGTCAGATCACGGACACGCAGAAGCACATCCAGAACCAGCACATCCAGAACCAGCTCACACAGAAGCACATGCTCCTGCGGCAGGAAATGCAGAAAATCAGCTTCAATCAATACGCGATTCAATCGACGCAAAAAAAGCTGAAATAGAAAGGAAAATCAATGCCGCCGCAGGAAAAGTACAAGGATTTTTAAGATTCGGAATGCCGGGAACACCAACAAAGCATAATATATTAATCGAACCGGTTTACGCGGCAGGAGATGTCTTAGGAACAGCAGGAAGAAGAGTATGGGAAGTGGCAGATACGACAGGCGCAATGATCCGCGCAACATTAAAAATGGCTACAGATCCACTTCTTCATCCACTAAATACGCTCAAACATCCAATAAAATACGCGGCAAATTTTGGAAGAATTTTTACAACTTCTATCGAAAATTACGCAAACATTCTTAATGCAATTCCAAGAAGCCTTCAGGAAGTATACGAACGTGGAACCGCTCGCCCGTCAGAAAGACTTTTGGGAAGGATTCCGCTAATAGGAAGTAGCATAACAAAACTCACAAACGGTCTTGGATGGGTCATCAAAAAACCTCGCGAACTCACAGAATGGCTTACAAAACCTGTCTACGGAGCAGACGAATGGATGAAAGGACAACAAGGCTAGTTTTAATTAAGACAACAAAACATTAAACTTCCATCCGCAACATGGTAGAATACATCCATGTTCGATTTCAGAATCACACACAATCAGAAAAATAAAAAATACCGCACAGGGATTTTTTCAACTCCACACGGAAAAATTGAAACTCCTGTCTTCATGCCTGTCGGGACAAAAGCAAGCGTAAAGACACTTTCTCCAGATGATCTAAACGAAATCGACGCAGAAATAATTCTTTCAAACACATATCATTTATTTTTAAGACCTGGTGAATCCGTCGTTAAAAAAATGGGAGGACTTCACAAATGGATGAACTTCAACAAACCAATCCTCACAGACTCAGGCGGATTTCAGATCTTTTCCCTTGCCGAAGAAAAAAGTTTCACAAAAAACAAAGACTTCAAAACTCAAGTAAAAATCACAGAAGAAGGCGTAAAATTCAAATCATTTATAGACGGTCAAACACATTTTTTGACTCCGGAAAAAGTAATACAAATAGAACATGACCTTGGTGCAGACATAATCATGGCTTTCGATGAATGCGCATCAGCACAAAAAACAAAAAAATATTATGAAGAATCAATGTTACGAACTCACAGATGGCTTGAAAGATGTACAAAAGAACACGAAAAACTCTCAAAGAAAAAATCAAAGAAATCACTACCACAAGCCTTATTCGGAATCGTCCAAGGAGGACTTTTTAAAGATTTACGAATAAAATCCGCAAAATTTATAAACGCACAAAACCTTCCAGGAAACGCAATCGGAGGCCTTTCCGTAGGAGAAAGTAGAGAAAAAATGCACGAAATGATAGAGACTGTAATCCCCTATCTCGACGACAATAAGCCGCGATATTTGATGGGAGTCGGAACCCCCGAAGACCTATTTGAATGCGTAGAAAGAGGCATCGATATGTTTGACTGCGTACATCCCACACGAATGGCGAGACATGGCTCATTCTGGAACTTAAACGGTCGCCACAGCATCAAAAAAAGTGAATACAAATTAGACAAAACCACTCTACAAAAAAGTTGCAAATGCTACACATGCAAAAACTTTTCAAGAAGCTACTTACGACATTTAATTTTTGAAAATGAAATTCTTGGGCTCCGACTAATGACTATTCACAACTTACACTTCCTGCTAGAATTGATGCGCGAAATAAGAGATTCAATCAAAAAAAACAAATTTGAAAGCTTCAAAAAAACATTTATGAACAAATTTGAACATATTGAAAAAATAGTAGAAGAAAAATACAAACAAAAAGATCGCAAGAAAAAGCCAAAAATGAAAGTTTCAGGAAAAAGCGTTTTCACTCTTCAAAGACTCATAGCTCGACCAATTAAATTCAAGAAAAAATGATCGCATATCTCAAAGGAAAAATCATAAAGAAAAATTCAAAAGGAATAATAATCGACACAGGAAATGTCGGATATTTTGTAAGCATCTCTCGAAATCTTTTAGCTGACATACGAGAAAAAATGGAAACAGAAATCTTCGTTTATACCAACGTAAAAGAAGACGCAATTGATCTCTACGGATTCAAAACCGAAGAAGAATTAGACTTTTTCACACAACTAATAAGCGTTAGTGGAATAGGCCCAAGAACTGCAGTTGAAGCCTTAAACATCCAAATAGATAAACTAAAATCAGCGATATTAAACGAAGACTCTGCATTCATCACAAAAATTCCCGGCATCGGAGGCAAAACAGCAAAACGCCTTATCCTAGAGCTAAAAGACAAAGTCGAAATTTCAGATATTGCAAATCTTTCACGACCTCATGGAAAAATAGAAGTAAACAAAGAAGTCATCGACGCCCTCGCAAAACTCGGATATCAAAAATCAGAAATCCTAGACGCATTAAAAGATCTTCCAAAAGAAATTTCCCTACCTGAAGAGATAATAAAATACTTTTTGAAACACGCATAAAAAATGCAAAAAACTTTGCCGGACTCATTCATCGTTACCGATAAATCAAACATAAAATATCTTTCAAACTTCACGGGATCACACGGAATTTTATTTGTCACAAGCCAAAAAACACATCTCTTCACAGATTTTAGATATATTGAACGTGCAAAAAAAACCATCAAAAAAAATATCCAAGTCCTCGAATTAAACAAAGAAAATTGGCAAGAAATTTTAAAAAAAGAAAACACAAAAATTCTAGGAATCGAAGAAGATAATTTAACAATTTCAAGATTCAAAAAAATCAAAAAACTTTGCAAAATTAAAAACCTAAAAATAAAATTTCAGAACATTTCAGGAGTAATAGAATCAAGACGCGAAATAAAATCTCCACAAGAAATAAAACTCATCACGAAAAGCCAAAAAATAAACGAAAAAACATTCCTCATGATCAAGAAATTTATACAAGACTGCGTCTCTACACAAAGCGCAAAATCCCCTCTTCCAACAGAGATAGAAATAGCATGGAAAATTCGCGAACTCGGCTACCAATTTGGCGCAGAAGAAGTATCTTTTGACCCAATAGTTGCCTTCGGAAAACATACCGCAATCCCCCACCATAGCCCAGACAAAACACGACTAAAAAAAGGTGACATCGTAATGGTAGACATGGGAATGAAATACAAAGGATTTTGCTCCGACATGACCCGCATGATATTCACCGCAACTCCAACAAAATTCCAAAAAGAAATTTACGAACTAGTCCTGAAAGCCCAAGAAAACGGAATCAATAAAATCGCTTCAGGAATAACCGGAAAAAAAGCAGATGCCCTTTCGCGAGATATGATCGTAAAAAAAGGTTACGGCGAAAATTACGGCCACTCAGGCGGCCACGGAATCGGCTTGGACATCCACGAACAACCATCTCTCGCAGAAAAATACACTGAGAAATTAAAAGAAAATTCAATCATCACTGTCGAACCTGGAATTTATCTAACTGGAAAATTCGGCATCCGCATCGAAGACATAATCTTAGTCAAAAAAGACAAATCAATAAATCTCACAAAAATAAGCAAAAAACTCTAGTCCTCAAAAACACATTCAATCGAACCACCACCACACTTTCTCGCCAAATTAGTGGCCTTATCAAGCTCTTCTTCTGTCAAAACAACAAAATCCCCCTCTTCAGAATCACACAAAATCCCCCTCTTCAGAATCACTCACATCAGGATTACCCATAAAATTAAATATCAATAGATCAAGACGGAATTATAGAACCCAACAGGAAGCTTGTCAAGCTGTTGCTTTTTCAGCCAATCTAATATAAAATCGACAAGTTAAAATTTTTGCGTATATGTGCGGAATATTTGCCTATTTTGGAGAAAAAACACATTCCCCAAAGCTAGTAATTGAGGGATTGAAAAAACTTGAGTATCGTGGCTACGACTCATGGGGAATTGCATACAAAAAAGACGGGGATATCTCAATTCACAAAGAAGTCGGCAAAATCGGAGACGTACACGATATTGCAGAACTTAAAGATGAATCCACAATCGCAATAGGCCATTCTCGCTGGGCAACACACGGCGGAGTAACACAAAAAAACGCGCATCCACATTTTTCAGAAAACAAAGAAATAGTTCTAGTTCACAATGGAATTTTGGAAAATTATCTGGAGATTAAAAAAAATCTTGAGAAAAAAGGACACACATTCCGTTCACAAACAGACACAGAAGTCATAGCACATTTGATCGAAGATCACGCACGAACACATTCGTTTTTTGACAGCGTAAAAATGGCGATGGCAGAGATGGAAGGCAGGTATGCAATCGTTGTAATGAAAAAAGACGAAGACACCTTAATCGCAGCCAGACGCGGATCCCCTCTCATTCTCGGAGTCGGAAAAAAACACGGAGAATATTTCGTCGCATCAGATATCCCTGCATTTTTAAAATATACAAACAAAGTTATTTATTTGGATGACAATCAGATTTGTACACTAAAAAACAAATCAGCGCATTTTTATGACACTATCAAAAACACAGATATTCAAAAAAGAATAATTGAAATCGACTGGGACGTAGAAAGCGCAGAGAAAGGAGAATTCCCGCACTTCATGATCAAAGAAATAACAGAACAAAAAGACACATTAACGCGTGCAATAAACCAAGATCCGGAAACAATAAAACAAGTAGCAAAAAAAATAGAATCAGCAGAAAGCGTATTTTTAGTCGGATGCGGAACAGCAGGAAAAGCCTGTATGGTAGGCCAATATCTATTTTCAAAAATATCAAACAAACAAGTCTCTTTCTCCTTCGGATCAGAATTTGAAAACCACAAAAATTTCATAAATAAAAAGAGCTTAATCATCGCAGTTTCCCAATCCGGAGAAACCGCTGACACGCTTGAAGCAATGGAAATCGCAAAAACAAACGGGGCAAAAATTGTTTCAATTGTAAATGTAGAAAATTCAAGCATGGCAAGAATGTCAGATTTTGTAATTCCAGTAAAAGCCGGACCGGAAAAAGCCGTCGCGTCGACAAAAGCGACAACATCTCAAATTGCCATCCTTATGCTACTTGCCTACGCTTGCGATGGAGAAATTAATATAGGAAAACAACTACTTGTAAACGCAGCCAGCCAAATAAACGACATGTTAAATCCAAGGTACGAAGAACATATTTCAAAAATTGCAGAAAAGATAAAACACGTAGAATCAATGTATATAATCGGTCGCGGAGAAAATTATCCAATAGCACTTGAATCAGCGATAAAACTACAAGAAGTCTCATACATCCACGCAGAAGGATTCGCAGGAGGCGAACTAAAACACGGACCACTAGCATTAATATCAAAAGACACCCCGGTAATCGCACTCGTCGCAAACGATGAACAAAAGAAAAATATCATTTCAAACGCAATCGAAGTAAAGGCCCGCGGAGGCTTCATAATCGGCGTTTCACCTGAAAACCAAGAAGTTTTCGACTATTGGATTCGCGTTCCAGACGTCGGAGAAGCATCCCCTATCGTAAATATAATTCCCGTACAACTTTTGGCCTACAAACTTGCAGTTTTAAAACACGTAGATCCCGACAAACCAAGAAACCTCGCAAAAAGCGTAACAGTAAAATAAAAACTCAGTCCAATTTTTACAAAACTCTTGATGTATAAAAGCGAAACTCCCGCAGAAAAAGCCGGAATTTACAATCAAAAAGCCAAGGAATCACAAGTAAAACTGGAACAATTAATAGAAAATAAAATGCTCCAATAGAGGAAAATAAGAGTACAAGTCTATTTGAAATAGCATACGCAGAAGAATTAGCAACGGAAGAATTGGCGACAGAGGAAAACCCAAGTGAAATAGAATTAATGATTCTGGGAATCCAAACCTATACAGAACTTACAGTTGAAGCGGCCTCAGAAGAAACAGATCCAGAAATTGCGACAGAATTACTCACAGACATCCAAGTCACACAAGCTGACACAACAGAACTCTTAGAAACAACCGTCGATGATTTTATATTCGACGGATCGCAAAAAATCGATTTAAAAAAATTCAAAGATCCGACAATTAAAGCAGAGAGAAAATTACAAAGAAAAACCGAACAACTCAAAAAATTAGCAGAAAAATTAGCAGGATCAAACATTCCAAAAGAAGAAGCAGGTAAAATTATTGAAAAACACAAAGAGCATTTGGAGAATTTAGCCACAAACGCGGAAGCCATAAAGGCAGACTCACAATTGCTTAAAACGGCGGTAGAATCAAGAGACAAAGAAGCAGTAAAAGCTGGCTGTCCAAGACGCCAAAGATCAAATGGAAACACACGTCGAAAAAAGAATCGACAAAAACCAAGAAATGAAAGAACAGAAGAAGGAAGAAAAGAAGAACAACCAACCCGCGAATCCAAGCCCAAATAAATGCCCAAAACAATAAAACAATTAAAAGAGCCCTAAATTAGGGCTCTTTTTTAGTCTTTTCTATTTCAATCCACACACGATTTTTGATATAATTTTTACGAATAAATTTCCCTCATTTTTTATGTTCCAAAAAAATACAAAAGTAGTTTGCACCCTCGGTCCATCAAGCGACAGCATAAACGAATTATTGGCTTTAATAAAGGCCGGAATGAATATCGCAAGACTAAATTTTTCACATGGGACACACGAGCACCATCTGAAATTAATTAAAAACATTCATAAAGCTGAAAGTCTTATGAAAACCAGAATTGGAATTCTTCAAGACCTCCAAGGCCCAAAAATCAGAATTGGAGAAATGCCACCAGAGGGCATCCAGATAAAAAAAGATGAGGTTTTCACAATCACAATAAAAGAAATCACAGGAGAAAAAACAAAACACAAAACAATAATTCCCGTCACCTACAAAAACGTTTGTCGCGACGTAAAAAAAGGCGCAACAGTTTTAATCAACGACGGATTACTTGAATCAGTAGTCATAAATAAGAAAAAAGACGAACTCATCTTGAAGGCAAAAACATCAGGCATAATCAAACACGGAAACGGAATAAATTTCCCAAATTCAACAATCTCCGCAAAAACAATTACAGAAAAAGACCTAAAAGACCTTGAATTTGGACTAAATAACGACGTAGATTTTATCGCACTTTCATTCGTAAAATCAAAAAAAGATATCGAAGACTTACGAGCGCTAATTCAAAAAAAAGGCAAAAACACGCCAATCATAGCCAAAATCGAAAGACATGAAGCAGTCTCACATTTGAAAGAAATTATAAAAGCAACAGACGGAGTGATGGTCGCACGCGGAGATTTGGGCACAGATATCCCGCCGGAACACATTCCATTAGTTCAAAAAAGAATAATTCATTTAGCGAACAAACACGGAAAACCTGTAATTACGGCAACGCAAGTCCTTCAATCTATGGTAAAAAATCCAATTCCGACAAGAGCCGAGATTTCAGACGCGGCAAACGCCGTCTTTGATCACACAGACGCAATTATGCTTTCAAATGAAACTGCAGTTGGCAAATATCCGGCGCGAGCCGCTTTGGTGCTAACAAAAGTCGCACACTCTGTAGAACAAGAAATGGAAAAACACAAAGAACTCAAAGAGTATAATTTTTCAAGCAAACAAAAAACAAGATCCTCACTTATAGCCTGTGAAAATGCATGCGATCTTACCGTCAGAGCAAAAGCCGCCGCGATAATAACATACACAGACGACGGATTCACTCCGAAACAAATCGCAAAATACCGCATATCCACGCCAATAATCACTTTTACCTCATCTGAAAAAACAGCACGAGAACTCACATTAGTCTGGGGAATAAACAAAGTTTTCGTTAAAAAATTCCCTCTAGACGCGAATAAAAAACTACAAAATATCGTAAATTTCATTGCACGAGAACACTTAGTAAAAAAAGGCCAAAAAATAGTGATTATCTGTAACGCAAGTAGCACAAGCACAATATCAACATACAAATTATGAGGATAATGGGAATAGATCCAGGCACCGCCACAACCGGATTCAGCATCATAGATTCAATAAAAGGAAAAATAAGTTTACTCGATTATGGCTGCATAAGAACACATTCTTCACTTCCTCAATGCGAAAGATTAAAACAAATTTCCGAAGACCTAACCGTGTTAATAGAAAAATGGGAACCATCCATGGCATCAGTTGAAAAACTTTTCTTTCAAAAAAATATAAAAACAGCAATGACAGTTGCAGAAGCTCGCGGAATAATTTTAGGAAAATTAGCGGAAACAAATATAGAAATCGGTGAATACACACCTCTCGAAATAAAATCAGCAATTTGCGGATACGGGAAAGCAGACAAAAAAATGGTGCAACAAATGATAAAAGCAATATTGGGATTACAAAGAATCCCCAAACCAGATGACGCCGCCGACGCAATAGCAGCAGCGATTTGCATGGCCAACAGCCATAATTTAAAACAACGCATACAAAAATAAATTAATGAACAAATTCTTAGCGACACTTTGGGTCATAATAATCGCAGGATCAATAGTGATCAGCGTAGGCTTGTTTAAGCCAAAAAACGCCGTAGACGTCATAACCACAACGACAGAAAATTCCACAGAAAAATCTCCACAAACAACACCTCCAAATCAATCCACACCACAAGACGTTAACGAAAATTCACCGACTTCATTAACAAAACTTGGAGACAAATATTTAGCAGAACATAAGCCAAAGGAAGCACAGGAAGCATATCAGAAAGCCGAAAAACTCGACCCATCTTCAACAAAAATAAAACTAAAAATTGCCCAAAGTTATCTTGACCAAAGAAACATCAACGCTGCAAAAGAAATCATTAAACAATTAAACAAAGAAGATCCTGAAGTTAAATATTACACAGGAATCATCCTTTCCCTTTTTAAAGACAACGAAGGCGCAAAAAAAATCTTCACAGAAATCTCCAAAACCAAAAATGATCCAAACAAAGAAAACGCTCAAAAATTCATAAACGCCTTCACTCAATTTTCGTATTACAAAGAAGGAGAACAAATATTTCTAGAAACTTTACTCGCGAAAGCAATGACAGAAGCAAAACAATTCGAACCAGCAATTCCACTCCTCTACGACGTAATTAACCAAAAAAACGATTACAAAGACGCATGGATCGTCCTTGGATACGCCTACCTAAATACTGCAAAATATCAAGACTCGGTCGACGCGCTCATACAAGCCCTAAAACTCGACAACGAAAAACCGGAAACATTGTTTTTCCTAGGACTTTCTTACTCATTCATAAATGACGCAAACAAAGCAATCTTCTACCTCGAAAAAGCGAAATCATATGGATTCGCCCCAAAAGAAGAAATAGAAATCAGACTTGGAGACCTTTACACAATGAAAGGAGAATATAAAAAATCAGCACTTCTTTACGAAAAAGTTTTAGCCTCAGACACAAAAAATTTAAATCTCTACACAAAAGCAATTTGGGTAAACATAGAAAAATTAGAAAACACAAATCAAGCTTTAATCTTGGCAAAAAAAGCCTTATACGAAAAACCATCGGAAGCAATGAGCTTCAACCTCGTAGGATGGGCACTTTCAAGTAAAGGCAATCTGGAAGACGCAAAAGCGTACCTCGAAAAAGCAATTGAATTAAATCCAAAACTCGACGCCGCATATTTAAATTTGGGACAAATATACGAAAAAGGAAACCAACTGTCTTTGGCAAAAGATTTCTACACTAAAGCTTATTCTTTAGGACAAGGCAATAGCGTCGCAAGACTTGCCGCAAAAAAATATCAAAATCTAATAAAAATTAATTAACCAAATAAAAATGATAAAACTATTCGCAACATTAGCATTTATTCTAGGAACAGTTTTTGGAAGTTTTTTAAGTGTAATAATTTACAGAATAAAATCAAATAAAAAAGGAATTATATCAGGACGTTCAATGTGTCCATTCTGCAAAAAGAAACTAAAATTCAGATACTTAATCCCTGTCCTAAGTTGGCTTTTCCTTCGCGGAAAATGCGGATATTGCGGCAAAAAAATCGGAATAAATTATTTGGCATTAGAGATTACAACAGGCCTGACATTTCTAGTTTTATTTCTAACATTCAATTTCGTAGAAATAAAATTTGACCAATTTTTCTTGAATTATGAAATGCTAAAATTGTTCATTTTCTACACGATAGAATTTTTATTTTTAATGGCAATTTTCTTCTACGACCTGCAATACAAAGAAATTCCAGACAGGTTTTCAATCACAGCCATCATCTTGGCAATCACAGGAAATATTCTGCTAAACACAGTAAGTCCGTTAAATATGGCAATCGGAGGGATCTCAATTTCGCTATTTTTCGCATTACAATTTTTACTTTCAAGAGGAAAATGGATCGGAGGCGGAGACTTAAGACTTGGCTTTCTTATAGGAGTTTTACTAGGATGGGAAAAAGGCCTTGTCGCATTAATAATAGCTTACATGGTAGGAGCACTTTTAAGTTTAATTCTCTTGGGAATGAAAAAATTAGACAGAAAATCGCAAATCCCATTCGGCCCTTTCTTGGTTACGGGAACACTAATCGCATTTTTCTTTGGACAACAAATTCTCGATTGGTATTTTGGAGGAATTTTTATAGGACTATAATTTACGCATGAAAAAACTACAAATTCAAAACAACAAGAAAATATCATTTTTGAATAAACCACAGATGGATAAAAAAGTTTTACTCATAATTCTTGACGGCTACGGCGAAGGCAAAGATTATGCATACAATGCCGTAACAAGAAGTAAAACTCCATACATTAATGAACTCCGCAAAGATTACCCAACGACACTCCTTCGAACCGAAGGTAATTGTGTCGGATTACCAAAAAATTCAATGGGAGGAAGCGAAGTCGGACATTTTACGATAGGCGCAGGCAGAATAGTATTTCAATCATTAGAAGAAATAAACAAATCCATCCAATCAAAAAAATTCTTCAATCTCAAAGAGTTGAAAAAAGCGGCAAGACTCTGCAAAAAAAACAATTCCAAATTTCACATAATGGGAATGATCTCAGATCAAGGCGTCCACGCCCATATAGATCACCTATTTGCATTGCTTAAATTTGCAAAAAAAGAAGGATTAAAAAAAGTATATATTCACGCAATTGCAGACGGACGCGACGTCCCTGAAAGATCCGCAGACAAATTTATAAAACAAATAAATTCAGCAATAAAAAAATTCAAAGTCGGAAAAATTGCAACAATTGTAGGCAGATATTACGCAATGGATCGTGACAAAAACTTTCTAAGAACAAAAAAAGCATATGATTTAATAACAGAAGGCAAAGGCACATTTGAAAAAAATGCCCTCACCGCCCTAAAAAACGACTACAAAAAAGGAACAAAAACCGACTATTATTTGAACCCAATCCTCCTAGACAAAAACGGCTTAATAGAGAGCAAAGACTCTGTCGTCTTTTTCAACTACAGAACTGACAGAGCAAAGCAATTAGCGGAATCATTGATAGAAAAAAAGTTCACAGGATTCAAACAAAATTCCACGCCACTCCCACACTTCGTATGCTTTGGACCATATTCAAAAATCGCTCCGGTTTTATTCAAAACAAACGAAGTAAAAAACAATCTCGGAAAAACATTATCAAAAAATAAAATTCACCAACTAAGAATCGCTGAAACCGAAAAATATGCACACGTCACTTATTTCTTCAATTCACAAGTTAAAGAACCTTACAAAAACGAAACTCAAATAATGGTTCACTCTCCAAAAGTCCCATCGTACGCACAAAGTCCAGAAATGAGCGCACTAAAAATAAAAGGTCACATCCTTAAAGAATTGCACAAAAAACCACAATATGGATTCATCGTCCTAAATTTCGCAAATTGCGACCTCGTTGGACATAGCGGAGATTTCAAGGCAACAGTAAAAGCAGTCGAAACTGTAGACAAATGCCTATCAAAAATAATTCCTGAAGCACAAAAAAAAGGATACACAATCATGATCACAGCCGATCACGGAAACGCAGAATTCAAAAAATACGCAAACGGAGATCAATGCCCAGCACATTCATTAAATCCAGTAATCTTCATTCTGATCTCAAAACTCGGCAAAAAACTCTCCTTACTGAAAAACAAAGATTTAGGACTTGCCTCGGTCGCCCCAACAATCCTAAAAGTAATGGAAATCCCGAAACCTAAAGAAATGACTGGAAAATGCCTAATTAAATGATAGAATACGCACCATGAAAGCAGTAATACTAGCAGGAGGAGGAGGAACACGACTTTGGCCACTCTCTGTAGAAGAGTCCCCAAAGCAGTTTCAAAAATTAGTATCGGAAAAAACACTTATAGAAGAGACTTTAGACAGACTGTCTTTTTTAGACCCAAAAGACATATATATAGCCACAAACAAAACCCACAAACCCCTTGTACAAAAAATTTGTACTAAAGTCCCAGAAGAAAACATAATAATAGAACCAGCGTTAAGGGATACAGCTTCATGTATCGGGCTTGCCGCCGCCATTATTGAAAAAAAACACCCAGGAGAAGTCATGGCCGTCATCTACGCCGATCATTTAATAAAAAACAAAGCGGAATTTGAAGAAAAATTACGCATCGCCGAGTCTTTGGCAAAAGAAGAGCACACATTAAATATAATCGAAGTAAAAGCATCTGAACCAAACACAAATTACGGCTACGTAAAACTCGGAGCTCTTCAAAAAAAGGAAAAAGACACAGAAATTTATATACTGGACTCTTTCAAGGAAAAACCAACACTCGAGCAAGCAGAAACCTTCATCAAAGAAGGGAATTATCTATGGAATACAGGGATTTATGTCTGGGAATCCTCTACGATATTGCACTACTATAAGGAATACAAACCGGAGACCTACGAAAAACTCCAAAAAATCGCAGAAAATTTTGGTACACAAGCCTACGAAAATACGCTAGAATCGATTTACCCGACATTGGAAAAGATATCAATTGACTACGCAATCATGGAAAATGTTGACCCAAAAAACGTAAGAATCTTGAAATCAGATCTCGGATGGTCTGACATCGGAAACTTCGAAACAATCTGGGCAGTGCAAGGAAAAGACGCACAATCAAACGTAAAACGCGGCGAAGTGGCGACATTAGACACAAAAAATTCATTAATATACAACGACACAGATAAAAAAATGGCGGTAATCGGCCTAAAAGACGTCGTAATAGTAAACACAAAAGACGGAATACTTATTTGCGACAAATCACAATGTCAAAGAATTAAAGAACTTACGTAATGGACAAAGTTGAAATAAAATTAAAGCCATGGGGGCGTGAAATCTGGTTTGCCCATACTGACAAATACGCAGGGAAGATCCTGGAAATAAAAAAAGGACACCGCTATAGCCTGCAGTACCATGAGCAAAAGTCGGAAACTCAATATATTTTGAGCGGAAAAGTGAAACTTATCCACGGCACAGAGATAACAAACCTGCAAGAGAAAATTTTAAATGCTGGTGACAAATTTGACATAACTCCATATACTATCCACCGCTTAGAAGCCTTAGAGGACAATACTAAGGTATTTGAGGTATCAACGCCGGAACTAGACGATGTCGTAAAACTAGACGACGACTATGGGAGATCAGGAAAAGGAAACAACGCAGGGCTTGATGAGTCATTACACAATCAATAAAAATTTAAATAATAATAAAACACAACCATGAAAAGATTTTTATCTTGGAAAATAGTAGGAATAATTCTTATCGCTCTATTTTTAGGGTTTTATGACTTATCTCCGGAAATACAATCAAAGCTTGTTCCATTTACTCCAGAAGCACTAAAGACAACAAGGCTACAGCTTGGTCTAGACCTTCAAGGAGGTTCACAGCTCGATTATAAAATCGACTTAAGAGACGTTCCTGAAGAATATCAACAAGATATCATCGAAGGAGTCATGGATGTTATTACAAAACGTGTAAACGGCCTCGGAGTCGCCGAACCAAACATTTATATTGCAGATCTTCCAGGTGAAAAACACATAGTTGTTGAATTGGCGGAAAACGCTCAAATCACACAAACGGATGTAGACAAATACCTTAATATAGGGAAAAAAGCGGAAGAAAAAAGGACAGCCGACACATTAACGTCAGATGAAAGCAAAAAAGTCAGCTTGGAAAAAGCAAAAGAAACAGTCGGAAAAACAATTCAACTTGAGTTCAAAGAAAAGAAAGAATCTATCGACCCACAAGAAAAAGAGAAAGTAAAAGAAAATGCATTGATCGCACTTAACGACATGAAAAAAGGACAAAGCTTCGAAGTCGTAGCACAAGAAGAATCCCTTATAAATCCAGAAAAAGTAAAATATAACAAACCTGACTATCAGACAGAAGATCAACTTCCAAGCACAATTAAAGACGCTCTTGGGAAACTAAAAATCGGAGAATACACAAAAGAATTAGTTGAGACCGGAGGAACTTTCGTAGTGGACGACACAGGCAACGCAGTCGAAGACACAGGCCTTGGAGTAATAAAACTTATCGACAAACAAGAAGAGAAACTAGACAAAAAAGAAGTATCAGTAAGCCACATTTTAATTTCATACAAAGACGCAAAAAGAGCTGACGAATCCGTCACAAGAACACAAGACGATGCAAAAAAACTTGCAGAAGAATTAAAAACAAAACTTGAATCAGGAGAAGATTTCGCAAAACTTGCAAAAGAATATTCAGACGACAAGAGCAATAAAGACACAGGTGGAGTTCTAGACAATCCTGTAAAAGGAGACGGAGCATACGCATATGATTTTGAAGACGCATCCCTTAAATTAACAAAAAAAGACGAATTAAGCCCTGTTACAAAAACAGAATTCGGATACCACATTATTAAAGCTAGCGACGTTAAAACATCAGTAAACCAAGTAAAATACAAATACGAATCACTCGTATTCTCTACCCTTCCTGACGCATGGCAAGACACAGATCTTACAGGAAAATATTTCGTACACGCAGACGTACAATTGGATAATTTCTACCAACCATTCGTAGCAATCCAATTCAACGACGAAGGAGCAAAACTATTCGAAGAACTAACAGCCAAAAACGTCGGAAAACCTATCGCGATATTCGTGGGAGGAAACAAAATTTCAGCTCCAAAAGTAAATGAAAAAATAACAGGAGGAAAAGCCGTAATTCAAGGAAGCTTCACAAGTGAAGAAGCAAAAGAATTGGCAAGAAACCTAAACACAGGAGCTATCCCCGCACCAATTATTCTTTCAGGAGAATACACAATCGGAGCAACACTCGGAGAAGAAGCCCTAAATCAAAGCATGATTGCAGGACTTATCGGACTATTTTTGGTCATGGCATTCCTAATCTTGATGTACAGACTTCCTGGAATTTTCGCCAGCTTCGCCCTTCTCATTTACATAAGCATCTTACTTTTCGTACTAAAATCTCAACTTCCAATGTGGGCGGCACTGATAATTTCAATCACGACATTTGTCTTCCTCCTAACGAAAATCATAAACAGCAGAGACTCAGGATGGGAAAAATTCATATCATTTACCTTAAGCTGTCTCGCATTCTTCTTCCTCACAGTGATTCTAAAAAGTGGAGTAGTAATGACACTTGCGGGAATCGCCGGAGTAATTATGTCTATTGGAGTCGCTGTTGATGCGAACGTCCTTATTTTCGAAAGACTTAAAGAAGAATTAAAAACAGGAAAAACTTTCAATGCCGCACTTGACGCCGGATTCGACAGAGCATGGGCCGCAATCAGAGATTCAAACTTCTCAACACTTATCACTTGTGCAATCTTGTTCTACTTCGGTAGCTCAATGATTAAAGGATTCGCAATGAATTTATCCATAGGTATCGTAATCTCAATGTTCACAGCAATCATTGTCACAAAAACTCTACTTAAAACAATGGTAGGAAAAGAAATAACACAAAATTTAAAATTGCTTGGAGTCAATCCTAATGCAAAACCAAGAGAACAAATTCACTTCATGAGAAATGCAAAGAAATTCTTAACAGTATCAGCAACATTATTCATTCTTTCAATCCTTTCTTTCTTCGTAATTGGAGCAAATCTTGGAACAGATTTCACAGGAGGAACACTTCTAGAATTCCAATTTGAAAAACCTATAACAAAAGATGAAATAGCTAAAGCTTTGGTGAATGCAGGAGACGAACTAAAAAATCTTGGAGGATCAATCATGGAAACAAAGAAAGAAGGCAAAACTTCAGAAAAATCTGTTATAGACGCTTCAGGAACTTCAACAACCGACAAAGCAATAGTAACTGACGATTCACAAAAGTCAGAAGAAGTTATAGATCTTGCTTCAGCCAAAGTATTAGGATCTGGAGAGAACGGATACATCATAAAAACAAAGTATCTAACGTCTCAAACTCACGAAAAATTACTATCAATATTAAAAGACAAACTCCCAACATTCGAAGAAAAAAGATTCACAACAATGGGACCTATCGTAGGATCAAGCATTCTACAAAAATCACTTATCGCAGTACTTTTAGCCTCAGTAATGATCATCCTTTATATCTCTTTCGCATTCAGGAAAATCCCAAAACAATTAAATCCATGGAGATTTGGAGTCGCAGCCATCGTCGCACTTATCCATGACATAACAATCGTAACAGGAATCTTCATTGTTCTTGGAAAAGTCTTAAACGTCGAAATAGACGCACTATTTATTACCGCAATGCTTACAGTCCTTGGATACTCCGTAAACGATACAATCGTCATCTTCGACAGATTGCGTGAAAATATTCTTACATACGGAAAACTGAATGATTTCGCACAAGTTACCGACGATGCATTAAATCAGACACTAAGAAGATCTATCGGAACAGCATTGTCAACAATCATCGCCCTAACATCAATACTTATATTTGGAAGCTCAAGCATCTTCTACTTCATCCTAGCGCTTACAATCGGTATTATGTTCGGAACATACTCATCAATATTCGTAGCATCACCAATGCTGGTTTATTGGAAAGCATGGTCTGACAAACAAAAATAGAACTAAGAAAATAAAACAAAAAGAGCTCCGCATTGCGGGGCTCTTTTAAAACCGCTATAATCCTCACGTTATTATGCACCGCTAGCTCAACTGGATAGAGCGTTGGTCTTCGGAACCGAAGGTTGCAGGTTCGACCCCTGCGCGGTGCACCAGAAAGTAGCGAGAAAAGCGATCCGTAGGCGCAGCTTGCGAGTTTTGCCGTAGCCGAAGGAAAACTTTCAATAAAAATGCTTTTGCGAACACTTGAGCAAAACATTTTTAGTAGAAAGTTTAGCTTTTCCCTATTGAAGCAGCGATACTACAAAATTCCTTCTTTAGTAATCTGCCTCTGCTCCCTAGATCCATTATAGATCATAGTAAAAGCATCAATTCCCTGCTCGAAAGTTTTTTCAGAAACAATATTTTTAACTACAGATTTTAACAAAAAATCTAAAACCTTTTCCCAATTTTCAGAATATTTCGCACCGGAAACTCCCAAAACTTTTCTAACAAATTCACTTCCATATTCATTCAAAGAATCTAAATATTTTCCACGATGCTCAATTACATGAAGCAAAAGTCCATCATGCGAAATCACCAAAAAATCAAAAATCACTTCACAAATTGCATCATATTTTTCATTCAAAACCCCAAGCATATCACGCAAATGAGCCATTCCATGCCTTACATATTGATCCAAAAAGAAATCAACATTCGCAACGACACATTTATAAAGAAGATTATTTTCAAACACCAAATAATCAAAAACCACCTCAAACTCTTCATCAGTTAAAAAAACTTCCTCCTTCATTTTTGAAGGCCCAAGAATTATATATTTTCGAATAAGTTCATCTTCCTGTCCCTTCGCAAACCTCTCAATAACCAAATTTTTATCCTTATCATTAAACATTCAAATTGAGTTAATTAAACCTAAGAGCATAACATAATACATTAAACATAAAACTTGTCAAGTCAAGTCAAGACAAGTCAAGCCACACATAGACAACAATGCATAACATAAAAAAATCCCGAACATTCAGCTCGGGATAATTTTTAGTCTAAATCTAAAGATTCTCTATTTTTTTTTCTAACGCTTTTATTTCTTCCAATTCTCCAGTCCTAGAAGCTAATCTTTCATTCAATTTCCTTTCTTCTTCAACATCACTAACCTGAGATGCAAGCCAATCAATAGTTTCCATTTTTGCCTCAGAACCCAAGTCCTTATTATTTTGTTTCTCAATAGCCATTCTATTTATATCTTTATTTTTATTTTTTTCGCAATCTATCAAACTTTCCGCTTGGAGGATAAATTCTAGGTGCCAAACTACACAAATCCCCCCTATTCAATCGGCCATCACTCAAATGTGGCAAAATCTTGCTAGAATTCCAATTTATAAGAGTATATGGATTCAACCCTCTCCCAAGCTCTTTTGAAGTTATAGATGTTTTCTCTCCTGATTTTTTAACTACAGTCAATGCAAGAACATATTCACCACTTCTCGAATTAAAAGTAAGAGAAAAAGCTGGTTCATCACCCAATACCCCTACTTTTGAAAAGTTATAAACATGCAAATGATTTGCCAACATTTCTGCTTTCATAGAAAATTTTGTATCCCCAAAACATTTATCCATCCCTCCATTTTGTATAGAGTCAAGAAGAGAAGGAATAGAAGCAACAGGAGAAGGAAAATCTATGGCATTCAAATCCTTACTTTTTCCAAGCTGAGTCAATCTACCCTCAGCGTCATTTCTTGAAAGAGTAAATTCTTGATTTCGGGCATTCATAACTAAAGTATATTTAGCCTTCCCATTCTCAACCAATTGAAAAGTATAATTCCCAGCAGGATCACTGGCAAATTTTTTACCTCCATCTTCAAAAAGTACAGAACGACTATCAAACCCATTCATTTTTATTCTCTCCTCAATCCCAAAAATAAGACGCTGACGTTCCGCACGTTCCGCAGCTTCTCGAGCTTCATTATTGGCATCATCACTCCCCTCTCGCCTATTATCAAGACCCTTATTATTAGGATCTTCAACTCTGACTGGCCTATTTTCTGGATTTTCCATATTTGTTTTTGTTATTTATTTTTTAACTTACGGATATTATAACACAAAAAAACAGTTTTGCAAACAATTTATTGACAAACTCCGTAAAATGGCGGAAAATTCGCAACTCATAAGCACAAATAAGACAAAAAAACATGAAAAAATTTATAACATTTATACTCATCATCGGCGTTATTGCCGGCGGATACATGAACAGAGACAAGATCTCAGCACTCTTGAACAAAAAAATTGCACGAGAGACTGACGCGCAAACACAAGAAGATTCAAGCACGGACAGCACTCTCGTGAGCACGATTCAAGTTCAAAAAAATCAAAAATCTTACGTAGATGCAATTGCCACAATCAAAGCTGAAACTCAGATCAAAATCTACCCTTCAGTCTCAGGTCAAATTACAAAAGTAAACGTAAAAGAAGGCCAAAGCGTAAAGAAAGGCACAGTTCTTTTCCAAATAGGTGGAGCAAACAACACAAAGCATACGGCAATAAGCCAGCTTGAAATAGCTCAAAACAACTACAATACCGCAGTCGAAGCATACAATCAGACGATAGACGGAAACCAAGTATCCGCAAACGTAGCCAAAATCCAGCTAAATAGCTCCAAAAATCAATACGATGCGACAAATTTGGATATGGAAGCTATGGAAAACAGCATCGACACAGCCGAGGAAGGAGCAGATTTATTAGCGGAAATCTTAGATCTCACTCAGTCAAAAAATTCAAACGACCTAACTAAACTTTCAGACATCATAGACAGCTTAAATGAGACCAACGACACTCTATATAGCGCAAAATACGACCTACAAACTCAACTTAATAGAATAAGCGCTGATACGTCACTCGACCCACAAATCAAGCAAGACACGATAAATACGCTAACTACGGCCATCACAGACACAGACAAACAGATATCAGACCTAGAAAAACAGATAGATACCTCTGAGAATGCTTATGATGCGGCCGAAATAGGAACTCAAATATCAGAAGATCAACTACAAATACAGCTAAATCAATCTGAAACAACTGCAGAAAATCTTGGAATAACAAAAGAAAGCACAACAAAAAAACTTGGACTAGATGATTTTACAAACGATTCAATTCGATTAGCACAACAAAGTTATTTCGGGACACAAATAAAAAATTATCTATCATTAATACAATCACAGTCACAATTAACACTTGCAGAAATAAACTTAGAAATCATGCAGACGCAAGTAAGTGGACTAACAATATGCGCACCTACAGACGGAATTATCGCAGGGATTACAGCAAATAAAGGAGACATGGTAAATCCACAATCCCCTGTTTCACAAATAATAGGAACTAAAAATTACGAAGCAGAAATTTATGTAGACGTTGATACCGCAAAAAGAATTTCACAAAGTACGGAGTCCGAAATCAATGTAGACGGCAAATATATTCCTGCAAAAATTAAAACAATTTCACCATTAGCAGATCCTATTTCAAAATTAGTGAAGATTGTTTTCTCCCTCCCCCAAGGCCAATTCTCAGTTAACGAGAATGCAAAAATGAAAATCACTATAGTGAACACAAGTGCAAATCCAAACACATTTTTCATTCCATTGGATTCAGTAATTATCGGAACAGAAGAAAAATATGTGTACATCCTTGAAGACGGGAAAGCTAAAAAAACTACAATAGAATTAGCAGATATCGTCGGAGACAATGCAAAAATTTCAAGTGGCCTTTCATACAAAGACAGAGTCATAGTTGATGGCGCAAAAACAGTAATTGATGGACAAAACGTATACACAAAAATTCCTAGAACAATAGCAAACAATGGAAATTGAGAAAAATAAATCCACAGACTCTCTCTACTTAGATACGCTTAAGTATCAGGAAAAAGACGGCCAAACATGGCTTAATTTTTTCATAAAAAATTTCCGAGTAACAGTTCTAATAGTAATTGGAATTATAGTTTGGGGAATAATTTCACTATTTTCACTTCCACAAGAATCCATGCCGGAAGTAAAAATCCCATACGGATTTGTAACAGTAACGATTCCTGGAGCATCTCCGGAAGACATGGAAGAAATGGTCGTAAAAAAAATCGAGAATAAAATCCAAAATTTAAGTGGAGTAAAAACAATCACATCAACCGCCTCAAATTCATTTGCCGTAACAACAGTGGAATTCAATGCAGACCAAGACATAAAAGATGCAATCAGTAGGCTTAGAGAGGCCGCAGCTTCAGCAAAAAGCGAACTACCACAAGATGCATCAGATCCAAATGTAAGAGAAGTTTCTTTCACAAGTACTCCGGTTTGGACCCTTGTAATCACGGGACCATACGACAGTTTCACATTAAGAAAATATGCAGAAATGGTCCAAGAAGAATTAAAAAAATTACCTGGATCAAGTGAAGTTACATTAAGCGGAGGAGATAAACCAGAAATACAAATCGCCTACGATCCGGCAAAATTGGAATATTACGGAGTTTCCATAGATCAAATAAATAGCTCTATAAAGGCAAATAATTTCGCACTACCACTCGGAACAATCAAACTTTCAAACTACGAATACACGATAAAAGCAAACGGAAAATTAGCAAACGTACAAGACTTACGAGACCTTCCAATCACTACAAGTTCAGGACAAACAGTAAAATTAAGCTACGTTGCAGACGTAATAGAAATGGCACAAGACAGAAAAGTAATAAACACTTTTTCTCTTAATGGAGCAGATCCACAAAATGCGATTACAATAAATGTAATCAAAAAAACTGGAAGTTCAATCCTTGATTTAAAAGACAACGGACAAAAAATAATCGACAAAATGGGACAAGATACCTTCCCGAAAGAGCTCAAGATAGAAACCATAATGGACCAGTCTCAAATCATAAGAAAAAACATAAATCAGTTAGCACACGATGGAATCACAACTGTACTTTTAGTTTTCACAGTAATCTTTTTATTTGTGGGACTTAAAGAAGCATTCGTAGCCGGACTTGCAGTCCCACTCGTATTTTGCGTAAGTTTCGGAGTCATGTATTTAACAGGAATTACATTAAATTTCTTATCTTTATTTTCACTTATCCTTTCTCTCGGATTATTAGTCGATGATGCAATCGTTGTAGTACAAGCCACAAAACAATATTTAGCGACAGGGAAATTCACTCCGGAAGAAGCCGTACTTCTTGTTTTCCGTGATTACAAAATCTTACTAACAACAACAACACTAACAACGATTTGGGCTTTCATTCCCCTGCTTCTTGCATCAGGAATAATAGGAAGTTTCGTCAAATCAATACCAATCACAGTTTCAATAACACTCGCAGCATCATACTTTATTGCCATCATAATCAATCATCCAATGGCAATCATCCTCGAGCGTTTTAGGCTTACTAGAGGGTATATCAAGTCATTCCTAACAGTGCTTTTCGGAACAACATTGATCAGTTTAATCCTCACAATAAAAGGATCAATCAATGCATTTTTCGGAATTCCATTAATCCTAATATTTGGATTAATTTCATTCTCACTTTTGAAATATTACAGAGATTCACTAAAAGCAACATTGATAAAAAACGAAGAATTAATTCTTGAAGAAAGTGCAGATCCAAAAAAAATAAAAGCAAAAATTCATCACCATTATTTAGCAGAAACAGCAGAGAAAAGTTTCACAGGAAGACTTATTGGAGGAATTATAAAAATGGACAAGATCCTTCCAGCATACGGAAATTTTCTAAAAGGACTTTTAACTAACAAGAAAAAAACAGTAATAACAATTGTGATAACAATCGCATTATTTTTTGGTGCACTTTCACTGCCAATGCTTGGATTTTTAAAATCAGAATTCTTGCCACAAGCCGATAACGAAAACATGTACATAAATATAGAAGGACCTCCGGGACTTACGACAACAAAAACTAAAGAAGTTGCAGACAAAGTCGCACAAATATTACTCAAAGAAAAAAGCATAAAAAGTTTCTCACTTGTAGTCGGAGCAGCGGGAGTAAACGTATCGGACAAAATGTCTGGAGGAGGCGCAAGCACCGAAACAAACCGCTCACAATTCGCAATAAACCTAGTACCACTAAAAGAAAGAACAGAAGAATCATACGTCATCGCGCAAGAGTTAAGAAAAAAAATCTCAAACATCACTGGAGCAAAAATCGAAGTTGCAGAATTGAAAGGAGGACCTCCAACAGGAAGTGATATCTCTGGAACAATTTCAGGTGATGACATGCTAGTTCTCGAACAACAAGCCAATAAATATAAGGCAATTTTGAGCCAAATAGATGGAGTTATTAATCCAAAAACTTCAATCACTTTGAGCCCAGGAGAATTCAGTGTAAAACTGAATTACGACCAAATGAACCTACACGGAGTAACAACGGCACAAGTTTCATCACTACTTAAAACAGCATTAAGTAGCACAGAAATAACAAAGATTTTACAAAACAATGATGAAATAACGGTAAGAGCAAATTTCGAAGATGGATCGCTGGACAACATAGATAAAATCAAAGCTTTAAAAATATCAAATGCAAGAGGCCAAATGTTCTCACTATCAGATATCGCAGAGATAAGCCTAGAATCATCACTGACATCAATCAGTAGAATAGACGGGAAAAGAATAATTTCACTTTCAGCGAGTGTTGAAAAACCACATATCGCCGCAGACATTCAGGCAGAATTTCAAAAAAGAATTGAGAAAGAACCACTACCAAAAGGATACGAAATAAAATTTGGAGGACTTCAAGAAACCAATGCAGAATCAATTTACTCAATATTAAAAGCAATGATCATCGCAATGATTTTGATCATTGGAACACTAGTCCTACAATTCAATTCATTCACAAAAGCGATCATGATTTTGACAGCGATTCCATTTGCCGTAACTGGAGTATTCTACGGTTTTACGATCATGGGATTCACTCTTTCATTCCCTGCATTAATAGGAATTGTCGCATTATTCGGAGTCGTTGTTAAAAACGCAGTAATTTTAGTAGACAAGATAAACCTAAATCTGAAAGTAGGAATTCCTTTTATAGACGCGATTGTGGATGCAGCAAAATCAAGACTTGAAGCGATTTTCCTAACATCAACAGCGACAGTTATAGGAATGATTCCAATAACCCTAACTGACGAAACATGGGCAGGAATGGGAGCAGCCTTAATCTTTGGACTTTCAACTTCAACACTTTTAACACTAATCGTTCTTCCGATATTATTCAAAATCCTCAATAAAAAATCTCATGAAAAAGAAGAGAGATTCAGACAACTGAAAAAGATTGCAGAAAATTTAGAAGCTTCTGTGCTATAATCCGTGCATGAAATACGCACAAGTCTTATTCCCGCAAAAAATAATTTTCAAGAATCAAAAAGATAATTCTCTTGAAGAATTGAATTCAACTTTGACATATAAAATTCCAGAAAACCTAAATGTCGAGAAAGGATCACTCGTTAAAGCTCCAATCAGAAATTCACAAAGAATCGGAATAGTTTTAAGAATTTCAGAAGCAGAGCCACCCTTCAGAACCTTCGAAATAAGAGAAATAATGCTACCCTATCCGGTTTTGACAAACAGTCAAATAGAGTTATTAAAGTGGATTAGCTCATACTACTACTGCCCTATCCACCAAATAATAAAGCTATTTATTCCAAAAAAACTCCTAATAGCAAAAGAAACAAAAAAACGCACAACCAAGCCAAAAACAAGAGAAGTTGAACAAATTATTAGTTCCAAGAAAAAAGACCTAACAGAAGAACAAGAAAAAGCGATAAACAAAATATTAAAAGACTCATCGAACACTTTTTTAATACAAGGAGTGACGGGATCAGGCAAAACAGAGATTTATGTACACCTAGCAAAATATTTTATAAATCAAAACCTCCAAGTTTTGATCCTTGTCCCCGAAATCGCCCTAACCCCACAAACAATCGAGTACTTTGAAAGGTCAATTGGCATAAATGCATCAGTAATTCACAGTAAATTATCCGAAGGAGAACGAATAAGAAACTGGAAAGATATTTCAGGAGGAAAATCAAAATTAATTATCGGATCCAGATCCTCAATTTTCACTCCATTCAAAAATCTTGGCTTAATCATCATCGATGAGGAACACGAATCTTCATACAAACAAGAAAATTCCCCAAGATATTCCGTACAACGCATAGCTGAAAAAATTCAAGAATTATCTAAAGACCAGCAAATAAAAATAGTCTACGGAAGTGCAACCCCATCGATAGAAATAGCAGAAAAATTAAAAAATTCTACAATAAAATTATTTAATCGCATCGGCGATATTCCGCTTCCAGCCGTCGAAATCGTAGACCTCCGAGAAGAATTCAAAAAACAAAATCACTCAATATTCAGCGAAAGATTACAGGAAGAATTACGAAAAGTTTTAGCAGAAAAAAAACAAGCAATCCTATTTTTAAATCGCAGAGGATCATCTTCATCGGTCGTATGCAGAGACTGCGGATTCATATACAAATGCGAAGATTGCGAAATGCCGATGACCTACCATGAAAAAACATTAGGCTCCCCCACCATGATCTGCCATCATTGCGGAAAAATTTTGAAACCGCCATCAACTTGCCCTACGTGCAAAGGCGTAAACATCAGATTTCTCGGAATAGGAACAGAAAGAATAGAAAAAGAAATACAAAAACTTTTTCCAAAAGCAAAAATCGTCCGCGCCGACAAAGACACAACAAGCAAAAAAGACAGCTTCAAAACCATATATGAAGATTTCAAAAACCACAAAGCAGACATACTCGTAGGAACACAAATGATCGCAAAAGGACTTCATCTACCGCTTGTAAATCTGGTCGGCGTAGTTTTAGCAGATATAGGATTAAACATTCCAGACTTCAAAACTCTTGAAAAAAACTTCCAACTTTTAACACAGGTTTCAGGCAGAGCAGGCCGCACCGATACAAAAGGAAAAGTAATAATTCAAACATACAATCCGGACAATCTCGCCCTCAAATACACAAAAGAAAACTCATACGATGAATTTTTCAAATACGAAATAACACAAAGAAAACTACTTCTAAATCCCCCATTCTCTCATTTAATAAAAATCATGGTAGAAGATAAATCGCTAAAAAATTGTCAGACAAAAACGGAAAAATTATACATACAAATAAATAAAATTCTCTCAAAATTAAACGCAATGTCCGAAGTGGAAGTCCTAAAATATCCGGCATACATGATAAAATTGCACAGTAAATACAGATATATTATTCTTTTAAAATCAGTGAACAGAGAAATCCTCGATAAAACATTAGAAAATATCGCAAAAGAGATTATAATGGACACATCTATAAAAATAGACATCGACCCAAATACCACTTCATAACCTAATTATGCCAGCATCAAAAAAACGAATTTTATCGGGCATACAACCAAGCGGACGCCCTCACCTCGGGAATTATCTTGGAGCAATGCGCCAACACATCGAGATGCAAAAAGATTTTGAATGCTTTCTTTTCATAGCAGACCTACACGCACTTACCACAGTCCACGACGCAAAACAAATGCAAGAAAACACATACAATCTTGCCGTTTCATACCTCGCCCTAGGACTCAATCCTGAAAAAACAGTTTTCTTCAAACAATCGGACATATCAGAACATACAGAATTATTTTGGATTTTTGATTGCTTGGTAAAAATGCCATTTTTGGAAAGAGCACACGCATGGAAAGACGCAAAAGCAAAAGGTAAAAAAGAAGAAAGCGCCGGTCTTTTCAATTATCCTGTCTTGCAGGCCGCTGACATTTTACTATATCAACCTGACCTCGTTCCCGTAGGAAAAGACCAAAAACAACACATCGAAATGAGTCGCGATATCGCCATAACATTCAACACAACTTTCGGAGAAACTTTCAAAATTCCAGACCCATTAATAAAAGAAGAAGTTGCCGTAATCCCCGGAACAGACGGACAAAAAATGAGCAAATCATATGGAAACACAATCGACATTTTCGCAGAAGAAAGCGAACTAAAAAAACAAGTGATGGGAATCGTCACAGACTCAACTCCTCTTGAAAAACCAAAAGATCCGAAAAAATGTAACGTATTTAATATCTACAAACTCCTCGCAACAAAAGAAGAGATAAAAGAAATGGAAACAAAATACAAAAAAGGCGGTTTTGGCTATGGAGACGCAAAGAAAACTCTACTCGCAAAAATACTTGAACACTTCAAAGAATCCAGAGAAAAATATAAAGAAATATATCCACAAAAAGACATGGTTTATTCCATTCTTGAAAATGGCTCTATGCAAGCAAAAAAGCTCGCATCAAAAACTTTAAAAGAAGTTAAGACAAAAGTAGGATATATTACAAGATAAACGCAAGATTTATCACTTGAACTTTGGCCTCCCTTCCATTAAAGTAGACTGGAAGGGGCAATTAATTTTATAAATTTGTGTAAATATATATTCGTCACTGGAGGCGTTTGTAGTTCATTGGGGAAAGGAATTTCCTCAGCGTCCATAGGCGCACTACTCAAGGCTTCCGGATTAAAAATATTTACACAAAAACTCGATCCATATTTGAACGTAGACCCAGGCACGATGAGCCCTTTTCAACATGGAGAAGTCTTTGTCACAGATGATGGAGGCGAAACCGACCTAGACCTCGGCCACTACGAAAGGTTTATCGACACAAGCTTAAACAAACTTTCCTCTGTAACAACAGGGAGAGTATATAGCGAAGTCCTTGATAAAGAACGAAAAGGTGGATTTTTAGGACGCACAATTCAAATTATTCCACATATCACAGATGCAATTCAGGATAAAATCACAAAAGCCGCAGAAGAATCAAAATGCGACATAATGATGGTAGAAATAGGTGGAACAGTCGGAGATATCGAAGGACAGCCATTCCTAGAAGCAATAAGACAACTCCGAAATAAACTCGGAGCAGAGAACACATTTTTTGTTCACCTTACTCTTTTACCTTACCTTGCGGCCTCAAAAGAGCTCAAGACAAAGCCTACGCAAGCCTCAGTAAGAGAACTAAGGTCAATAGGAATACAACCGGACATGATTTTAGCAAGAGCAGACTATCCTATAAAAAAAGACATCTTAAAAAAAATCTCTCTATTCTGTGACGTTCAAGATGAATATGTAATCCCCGCCCCTACCGTAAGCACAATTTATGAAGTCCCATTGAATTTCGAAAAATACAACATCACTCAGCTAATCGCAGACAAACTAAATCTTGGCAAATTAAAACCAAATCTAAAAGAATGGGAAAAAGTAGTCGAAAAAATAAAAGCAAAAAAACCGTCATTGAAAATTGCATTGGTTGGAAAATACACCGGACTAGATGATGCTTATTTAAGCGTAATAGAATCTCTAAAAATAGCTTGTTACCACAACAACAGAGACCTAAATCTTCTTTGGGTTTCTTCAGAAAATTTAGAAGAAAAGAACAAAGAGACGTGGGAATTACTGCATACAGCAGACGGAATTATTGTTCCGGGAGGATTCGGGTCACGCGGAATAGAAGGAAAAATACTTGCAGCAAAATACGCTAGAGAAAACAAAATTCCATATCTAGGCCTTTGTCTTGGAATGCAAATAATGACAATCGAATTCGCAAGATTCGCACTAAAAGACCCGGAAATAACATCCGAAGAATTTGATGAAAACAAAAAACTTTCTCCGGAAAAATATGTCATTCACTATTTAGCTGGACAATCCGACAAAAAAGCAAAAGGCGGAACATTAAGACTTGGATCTTATCCATGCAAAATTAAAAAAAACACAAAAACTTACAAACTTTATAAAAAAACATCAATAGAAGAAAGACACAGGCACAGATATGAATTCAACAATGATTACAAATCCGCGCTTGAAAAAGCCGGAATAATTTTCTCAGGAACAAATCCTCAGCAAAATCTTGTTGAAATTGCAGAAATAAAAGAACATCCATTTATGATAGGATCTCAATTCCATCCTGAATTTAAATCCAGACCACTTCGCCCTCATCCGCTATTTGAAGGGTTTATTGACGCTTGCAAAAAACTCAAAAAATAAAATTCATGGAAGTTTTTAAATATATCGTCGCCAACAAGGACGGGAAAAAACTTACAGGAACAGTAGAGGCTCCTGATGAACAAACAGCTAAAGTCGAGTTAAATAACCTCGGTTTTTCAATTTTAACATTAGAAAAAACTCAAGAACTTCCAAAACATGACGACTCTTTAACAAAGTATATTTTTGAAGCAATCGATTCGAGCTCAAAACTCGTCTCAGGCACAATCCCAGCAAAAGATGCTGACGAAGCATTCTCAAAACTAACAAGCGGATATGCGCTAACAGTTACAGCAATTTGGAAAGAAGGAGCTCTCGAAGAAGAGATAAAAGAAGCAAGAGAAAAAGGAAACAAAAAAATGCAAGAATTCATCGAAAAAAAGAATGAAGAAAACGAAAGGGAAAAAACACAAAACGCAGAACAACAAAAAGAAGAAGCATTTATGAAAGAAAAAATTGAAAATCTATTAAGAAAAATAAATGAACTCTTGGTCAAATTCGACAAAGATTTTACTCTAATACAAAGAAATGAAATAGAAAAAAAGATAAACAAACTTCTAAGAATAAAAAACAGTACAAACCTAAATTATGTGCTGGAAACAGCAGAAGACCTATTAAATTCCATAAAAGAACAAGAACAAACCCTCGTCGAAAAAGGCTATTTCGAAAAAAAAATGCACCTCGAAATGGAAACACAAAAATTAATAAAAGAACTTCATAGATCTTCAGCCCCAAGTTCAATTTCAGAAGATATAATCAGTAAAATAAACAAATGGGAGCAATCAAATACTGGCCAAAAACAAGAAAGCATCCCTGCAAAATTTCTTGGGAAAACATTAGCGTGGATAAAAAACCTATTCAAAAAACCACCACAAATAGTAGTAATAGAAGAACAAATAAGCGCATACAATCACCAACTATGGGAGTTTGCAAAAATGTATTTCAAAGAACCGACAAAAGAATATAAAGACAAAGTAAAAAATGCATTAAAAACAATATGGGCCGCAAGAAAAAAAGCAGTCCACAGCTTAGACCAAGCAAAAGAATTAATAAAAAAACGAGAAGCAGGCCAAGTAAACACAATGGACATAGAGGGGAAATTCATAGAACCAGCAATAGAAGAATTAAATTCATTAACAGGCTGGCTCCTTGTTTTTTACTTATTTTATTATTTCATTTCAATCCTTATCACAACAAAAAATTTCGGCTTAACAACAATCCCTCAAGGATTTTTCATTTATAAAAGCCATGTTTTCAAGTACATACTCGGAATATTATTTTTAATGCACGCATCAACATCATTAAAAATAAATTTCTTTCAAAAAAATATTATCGCAAATTTATTATTGCCGATAGGATTTGTGTTCGGCAGTGTTTTAGTTTTACTCAATTTTTAATTCACAAATTTAACTAAAAAATGAACCCAATATTATTCGAAACCCAATATTTTGCAATCAACACTCTCTGGCTTTTCATAGCAGCAGGAGTAATAATTGGCGTCTACACTTTGATAATCCTAGCGGAAAGAAATAGCTTAAAACTGCAATTCTTAAGCGAAAATTCCGCGCAATTACTTCTCTGGACACTTATCGGAGCGAGAGTTTTTGGAATTATAGAAAACTATCAAGCATACTTTTACGAATTCTCAATCCACGCAATCCTCAACATATTCTATATTTGGGACAAAGGATTAAATTTCGGCGGAGCCACAGTAGCATTCTTAATTTATTTTTTTATAATTTGCAAAAAAAACGATCAAGATTTTTTCAAATGGCTAGATGCCCTAATCCCGGCATCCATTATCGCCATCGCATTTGGAAACATTGGGGCATTCTTCGACGGATCAAATTACGGACACGAAACCTCCCTTCCATGGGGAGTAAATTTTGAAAGTCCATCAATAAAATACACAGTCCCAATTCACCCTACACAAATATATGCATTCATTTACACAAGCCTAATCGCCGCCGGATTAATCCTCTCAAATCGCATAGAAAAATTTTCCAAACTTGAAAAAACAGGATTCATCGGCTTACTAGGGATTACAGCATACAATTTTTTTAGATTCTTGGAAGAATTTTTAAGAGGAGACGACGCAATAATAATTTTAGGAATAAGGCTTCCACAAATAATAGCGATACTTATAGCAATATCAGCTGGAATATTTTTGTATCTTCGCTATAATTCAACCATCACAAAAAAAATTATCAATAAATTTAAAAAAGTATGGAAAAAGTAAACACATTATTAAAGTATATTTTCGACACAACCCCAGGGTCAGATTTTGGCTACTACTTACCAATGTTAATATTGTCAGGACTATTAATTCTAGCAGGAATTGCATTCATGTTTGTATATAATAAAAGAAAAAGAAAAGACTTCGCCTTCAAAAGAATGTTTAAAAACACAAGCAGAAGCCTAGTCTTCTTCGGAATTCTATTTTTATTCCTCATCGGGACAAGATACGAAAATATCCCTTATTTCGGAATGAGATTTTTACTTTATATCTCACTCCTAGGCCTTGCTTACTTGCTTTACAGCTACGTAAAAAAACACAGAACAGATTACAGAAAAGAACTTAAGCTAAATCCAAAAAGCACATTCAAAGAAAACGTACAGAAAGAAGTAAGCTACACCGCAAAAAAGAAAAGAAAATAGAATTAATCTAATTTCACAATCTGATATTCGACGCTTCCTGCAGGAATAATAACTTTCACTTTATCTCCTTTTTCTTTATCAAGAAGCATGCTTCCTATCGGAGATTCATTTGAAATCTTTCCAGCGAACGGATCAGCCTCAGTAGATCCAACTATTGTATAAATCTCAAGGTCGTCCTTTCCTTTAGTAAGATTCCTAAGATGAATAGTTGTTCCAAGCTGAACGGTTTTAGTAATTTTTTTGCGTCCTGATATGATTTTTGCATTTTTAATCTTTTCGTCGAGCTCAAGAATTCTTCCTTCAACGAAAGCCTGCTCATTTTTAGATTCTTCATATTCGGAATTTTCAGAAAGATCTCCATAAGAAATAGCCTCCTTAATCCTACCGGCAACTTCCCTTCTTTTAGTCTCTTTCAAATATTTTGATTCTTCGATAAGTTTATTCAAACCCTCTCTTGTGATAAGAGTAACTTTCTTCCCGTCCTCATTCACCATCTCTTCATCATCGTCCTCCCCGTATTGCTCTATCAAATCCATTTCAGCCTTTTCATCTTCCTCATCTTTATACTCCTCAGATTTCACAGATTGCCCCTCATCATCATCGTCATCATCTCCGGCACCAAAACCAGCAACACCACTCCCACTCAATAAATCATCTTCTTGAATAAATAAGTCATTCATATTTTTAAATTAGTTAATCATTATGTTTTAATGTGGACGAATCTTAGCACTAGTTGGATGTTCTTTCAACTTCTGAAGAACTTTTGCCTCGATTTGTCTGATTCTTTCACGTGTAACCCTAAATTCCTGACCAACTTCCTCAAGAGTATGCCCAACCCCATCCTTAAGCCCAAATCTCATTTCTATAATCTTTCTCTCACGGGGAGACAAATACTGCAACATTTCATGAATATTTTCTTTAAGAAGCTGTCTATTCGTAGATTCTGAAGGCGAAAGCGCATCATCATCCTCAATAAAATCCCCAAGCTTACTATCTTCCTCCGTACCCACAGGCGCCTCAAGAGACACAATATCCTGTGAAATTTTCAAGATATGACGAACTTTTTTTATTTCCATATCCATTTCAGCCGCAAGCTCTTCCACAAGCGGTTCACGCCCAAGCTCCTGCACAAGTCTTCGTTGTGCATGAGTCAATTTATTTATCGTCTCAACCATATGAACCGGAATACGAATCGTTCTTGCCTGATCTGCAATCGCACGAGTTATCGCTTGTCTGATCCACCAAGTCGCATAAGTAGAAAATTTAAATCCTCTATTTGGATCAAATTTTTCAACAGCACGGAAAAGGCCAATATTCCCTTCCTGAATCAAATCCAAAAAAGAAAGTCCACGACCGATATATTTCTTCGCAATGCTCACAACAAGCCTCAAATTCGCTTCAGCAAGCTTTGATTTTGCAGCCTGATCTCCCTTTGCAATTCTTCTTGCAAGCTCCACTTCCTGCTTCGCATTAAGAAGCGACACACGCCCAATTTCACACAAATAAAGCCTAATCGAATCATTCGCAATTTCCTTATATTCAGCCTCCTTTTTCTGTTTTTTGTCTTTAATCGCAACAACATCAAAAATCTTCTCCTCAGGAACTTCCCCAGCAACCTCAGGTGCAATCTCCTCATCCACAGGGAAAAGATCGTCATCTTCCAAAATAAACGCATCCTTAGTATCAAGAACCTCAATCCCCATATCCATAAACAAACTATAAAGTTCATCCAAAAGAATCAAATCTTCCTCAACATTCGGCATAGCCTTCAAAAGTTCCTGCTGAGTGATGAATCCCTGCCCTTTTCCCTTTTTTACAAGCTCTTGAACTCCTTTAGGAAACTTGGACAACTGATCATCGGTCGGCTGACTTATAAATTTACTTGTTCTCGCCATTGGAATTATTTAGATAATAATATTTGCTGCTCCTGTAAAAGTTTAATTAACAATTCTCTATCTTCAGATTTCTCCGCCTCTTTCAGCTTCAATTGCAATTCTTTCAAAAGATTATTTCTACGACTTTTCTTCATGCTGTCAACCAGTTTTTTTACCTCCAACGCAACAGCAACGTCCGAAAAATCCTGATACTTATCCTCAACATAAAGCATGTAAACCCCCGTTTTGACTTTAAACTGGACTAAAACTTCACTTTCAAAATCCCATTTCCCTTCCTGAATTCGGAACGAATTATACTGAGTTAAGCAGTCTTTGTAAACATTTTTACAATCTTCTTCAAAATCATCTTCAGTCAAAACAGATGATATTTCAGCAAAAATATGAGGATACACTAAAACAATTCCAAGCATAATTTCCTGAATACCTATTTCAAATTTCTTACTTGCAGAACTTTCAGACAAACTATCTTGAAAACTCTGCCTTGCAGGATGACCTTTCGGCAATTTATAACTATCAATTTCATCATAAAGAATTTTTTCGCCGGTGGAAATCTTAGCCCCAAGCTCTTTTACATAAAAATCACGATCAGTTGGCGTCATTACCTTATAAAAAGGCATAAGTAAATTCATAACATTTTTCCTTCCATCAAAAGTATCCACATCAAAATCCTTGATAAGCCTATCCATATAAAAACTTATAAAATCTTTTGCACTCTCAACAGCTTCCTTGAAAGCAGTCCCACCATGCTCGTGAACATAATCAGCGGGATCCTTCTTGTCAAAAGCAAAAACCGTCTTCACACTAAACTCTTCTTTCTGCAAAATCTCAAAAGCCCTGCGTGTAGCCTCAAATCCAGCACTATCAGTGTCGAAGGAAGTTACAGCACTTTGAGTAATCCTGCTCATCATTTTCGCCTGTTCTTTAGTCAAAGCCGTCCCACTCGTCGCCACAATATTTTTCACACCTTCCTGATAAGGCAAAATCACATCAAAATATCCTTCTACAAAAACCACATTGCCGGCCTCTTTTATATATTTTTTTGCATGAGAAAATCCATACAAAACCTTGCTTTTGCTGTAAATTATATTCTCAGGTGAATTTAAATATTTTGGCATCTGGTCGGCCTTAAGAGCACGTCCACCAAATCCACATATCCGACCTAGAGCATCAAAAATCGGAAACATAAGCCTCATCCTAAATTTATCAAAAATCTGATCCGAAGAAATATTTTTCACAGAAACAAATCCACTTTTTATAAGCACATCTTTTTTAACTCCACTCTTCAAAAGCTCAGTATAAAGCGCATCGTAGCTCTCGGGCGAAAAGCCAATTCGAAATTCTTTGATGGTTTCGTCCTTGACTCCGCGAGAATACAAATAATCCAAAACTTTTTTCCCATCATTTGTAGAATGAAGCTGTTTTTCAAAAAACTCACAAGCGAGCTCATGCGCCTTGAAGTATTCATCTTTTTCAGTTTTTCCCTCTTTTTTCACAACTTTATCAAAATTCTCAATCTTCAGCCCGGCACGATCCGCCAATATCTTCATAGCCTCGGCAAAAGTCACCCCTTCAACTTCCTGAATAAATCCAAAAATATCGCCACCTTTATTACATCCGAAACAATGACAAATCTGCTTTTCAGGGCTTACCACAAAGCTCGGCGTCTTTTCACTATGAAATGGACAAAGCCCCTTAAAATTGTGCCCTGCCCTCTTTAGCTGAACGTACTGGGAAACAACGTCATTTATATCCAGCCTGCCTTTTATGTCTGAAACAATATCTACCATAAATTTATGAAAAACCCATGTGTTTTATACTCCAAACCAAGCACAAAAACAAGAAAAGGAAAGATTATCGCCTCTTTTCCTTCAACCTTGGTGAAAATATAAGCGCCCCACCCAAAAGGAGCATCAAAATAACAAGCCCTACAATTATAAAAAATTTCTGATCAGTACTCACAAATATTACAGCCATAATGCCAAAAATCTTTACGATAAAAAGATACGACAAAACAGCCGTTCTTTCGCTTAACCCTGCCATTAAAAGCCTGTGGTGCAAATGCTTCAAATCCCCTTTCCAAAAATTTTGTCCCGACAAAATTCTTCGAACAACAACCCAAACCATATCAAGAATAGGAAGACCAAGAACCAAAAAAGCCGTCGCAACTTTTCCTCCGGAAAAAATCGCAAGAGTCGCAATCATAAAACCAAAAAAAGTGCTGCCACTATCCCCCATCAAAATCTTTGGAGGATAAAAATCAAATACAAAAAATGCCAAAGCCAAAGCTGAAATAATAAGAGCGATTGTCGCGACAGAAAACTGTCCAGCAGGATTTTCATGAATCCCGGGATGAATACTTAGAATAAAAATAATAAAAGCCGCAATAGCTGAAACTCCGCTATTTAAGCCACTTATTCCATCAACAAAATTCATTGCATTGATAATTGCAAGAACCCAAAACACAGTAAAAATCGCACCAAACAAATAAACAACAACATCAAAATCAAACACAGAAAATGCAATTTTTATAGAGGTAAAATCAATACTCCCTATAAAAGGAAGTTTTATCGAAAGCACTCCTATTCCAAAAACCACAAGAATAAGCGCCGCCAAAAACTGCACAGACAAGCGCAAGAAAGGACTTAGAGAAAATTTATCATCAAAAAATCCAAGCAAAAAAATCAAAGTTCCACCAAAAAGTAACCCAACAACACGCACATCAAACGGTACAAAAATAATAACAGAAATCAAAAAAGCCAAGTAAATCGCTATGCCACCATAATAAGGAATCGGCGCTCTCTTAAGCCCATACCTCTCAGGTCGATCCATGAATCCGATTTTTGGAAAAATCTTTGTCGCAAGAAAAACAAGCACAAGACAAAATACAAAAGAAAAAATAAAAATTCCTAAATAATTTAAAAAAAAGTTTTCCACAAAAAGAAGTATGAAGTTTTTTTAATAGGAGGTAAAGTAAAAATATCTTTCAAGAACTTAAACTTCTCTTTTCTAAGATCAATATTTTATCTAATAGAACGTAATGCGTTCTTTAAAGATATTTCTGCTTTACCTAAAAAACAAACTTAAAACTAATTTCATTGAAAAATTTTTATATAAATTTGTGTCGGAATATTTCATTGAGCGCATTGCGTTTATTTTCAGATAAAAATTGGACTTAAACAAAAGAATCTTAAGCTCAAGGGAATGTTCCGACACAAATCTACCGATCAACAGCTTTCAAAAACACTTCAGGCTTACCTTCCTTGAAAAGCCTTTCTACATCTTCGATCTTAAAAGCCTTTTCAACATCCAAGTCCCCCACCTTTGTTCTCCGAAGTTTTTCTGTATATGCACCGACACCCAAAACCTGCCCCAAATCATGAATTAGAGAACGAATATAAGTCCCGCTTCCACACTTTATTCTAAAAGAAATCTTTGGAAATTCAATCTTCATAACCTTAAACTCTTGAACAAAAATTTTGCGCGGCTCCATCTTCACCTCTAAGCCCTTTCTGGCCAAATCATACGCCCTCTTCCCTCCAATTTTCAACGCAGAAAACTTCGGTGGAGTTTGCAAAATTTCTCCAACAAATTTCTCCTTTACAACATCTTTTACTTTCTGGCAATCATCCTCAAAAAAAGCCTCCAATTTCTTATTCTCTGAAGCAGGCAAACTCTCAGAAATCGGTCCCTCCGCATCATAAGTCTCAGACACAGCCCCAAAATATCCGGTAACTTTATATTCTTTATCGCATCCCAAAAATTTACTCAAAGATTTCGTAGCTTTTCCAACTCCAACAATAAGTAGTCCAGTCGCCAAAGGATCAAGTGTTCCACCATGCCCAACTCTCCTTACACCAAAAATTCTTCTAAGAGTCCTCACAACAAAAAAACTCGAAACCCCCTTTCCTTTATCCACCAAAACAAATCCATCCATATAATTTTAAGTCACAGAAATTTCAGCCTCCCTACTTAAAAGTCCTTCAATAACCTGTTTATCATTCCAAGGAATTCGCTTTCCCCTCAGCATAATCACCTCTTCACATCCCTTGCCGGCAACAATAACGCAATCCCCTTCTTTAGCCAAAGAAAGCGCTAAACGAATAGCCTCCCTCCTATCAGGAATCTTCCAAAAATCACGCCCCTCCTTTCGCGGAATTCCGGTCGAAACCTGCTCAATAATATCCAATTCATCCTCGCTGTAAGGATCATCATCTGTCACTATAATATAGTCAGAATTTTCATTCACAACTTGTCCCATTTTCGGACGCTTAGATTTATCACGACCACCACCGGTCGCCCCAAAAACAGTATACAATTTACCTCTCGTAAGCCCTTTATAAAGCTTCGTCAAATTCTCAAGCGCCTCAGGCGTATGCGCATAATCCACAACTATACTATATGGCTGACCGGCATAAATTTGCTCAGACCGACCGGGAACACCAGCACTTTCCTCAAGTCCTTTTTTTATTATTTCAAGCGGCACACCAATAGCGATACACGCGCTCGCCGCCGCAAGAGCATTATACACATTATATTGACCGGGAAATCTTATTTCGACAGGAATAACATTGTTAGGAACATGCAAAATAAACTTTGATCCATCAGTCGTACTTTCAACATTTTCGCTATACACAGTCGCATAATTCATTCCGTAAGTAATTTTTCTGTCTGAGATATATTGATTAAAAAAATTATAATATTGGTCGTCCGCGTTTAACACAAGCACTTTTGGCACTCCAACTTTTTTCGAATCCATAGAAACTTTTTTGAAAAATTTTCCTTTTTCATTCAAATAATTATTAAATCCACCATGATATTCGACATGATCAGGCGTCACATTTGTTATGACACCGACATCAAAATTGATTCCAGCGATTCTGGATTGCGTCACCGCATGAGACGTCACTTCAACCACAGCATACTTACATCCCTCATTCTTCATGCGCTTCAGTAAGCCCTGCATCTTGAACGCACCGAGAGTGCTTTGCTTAGAAACATTCGTCCATTTATCATCACCGATTTGAAAATTCACCGTCGAAGTCATCCCCACTTTTTGCCCCCACACAGTCAAAATACCGGCAATAAGATTTACTACAGTAGTTTTTCCATTCGTTCCGGTAACCCCAATAACTATCATATTGTCAGACGGATAAAAATTCACAAGCGCCGCAACAAATGCCGCAACCTTGTGATACAAAAGGCGTAAAGGATGAGTATCCGGAACAAGTTTTCTTAAGAAATCAAACATAAATTTAAGTATTCTTCTTGAAAAAGTATCCCACATCTTTCACATCCTTCGCAATCTGCTTTTTTAATTCATCAAGATTCTCAAATTTTTTGGTATCACGAATTTTTTCAAAAATTTCCACTTTTATTTTTCGACCAGAAATATCTTTTTCTTCAAATTTTTCAAAACCCTCAATAATATAAGCTTCAAGAATCGGATCTTCTACATTTAGAGTCAGCCTTTTTCCAATATGTATCGCCGACAAAAAACCATTTTTATTTTGCTCGGAACTACACAAACATCCTCCTCCACACTTACAAGCGTGACCTTCATGCCCCTGCACAGTAACGATTTTTGGCTTCTCTCCAACAAAAACCTTACCTGCAAAAACCCCAGAGAGATCCCCATTATATAAAATATTCATAGTCGGAAATCCCAATTTTTTCCCGACCCCCAATCCTTTAACAACTTGTCCTTCAATAATTTTCATAATTGAAATATACTAAACAAAGAAGGATAAACACAAGAAATAAAATGACAGAAAAAACAAAATCACGCATAGAAGATTTTTTTAGTCATCTTACAAAAATACTTCTTTTCGCAAACATTTTTTTCCTACAATCTTACTTAATAAGATTCAAAGTATTTTCATATCCGACAAATCTTCAAGAAATTTTAATAGCACTTACAACTCTATCATTTTTCATTCAATCCGTTTTTTCAAAAACATTTTTCAAGAAAATAAAAAACTTTTACAGCCACAGGGCCATAACGATTTTTACCCTTCTGACAGCCATTTCCGTCATCACGGTCGATCCTGTCAACAGTTTGGATTTCATAAGATATTTAAAATTTTTCGTATTCGCAATTGCATTCGTTTATTTATTTTTAGAGACATTTAAAACAACCGAAGAAAAAACTTCCGCAATAAAAATTGGAGGATTTGGCGCAATTTGTTTTGGATTTTTTTCAGTGATTTATAATCTTCTCGGATACAATGTTGCCTACGACATAAGACTTCTCGGACCGCTTGATGCCGCCGTTTATTTGGCATACTACATGACTCCGTTTTTCATATTTTTTGTTTTAGAATTCATCAAAGACACAAGCAAAAATAAAAAAACAAATCTAATCTCATTAATTTTACTTTTGATTTTAATCCTCGCGACGCGTTCAGCAGGAGCGATTTTGGGAAGCTTTTTGGTAATTTCTTTTTACGCAATAAAAAACAGCAACATCAAAATCCTAAGCCTAAAAGCCACAAAAGTAGCCCTCATAATAATAGGCATGGCCATATTTGTCGGAGTTTTCTACACAAAAATTCTTCCAGCTTTCCAAACAAATTATTCCAGCCTAAACGAACGACAAGAAATTTGGAAAACATCTCTGTACCTCGCAAAAGAGCCTACCACCGTGTTTTTTGGACTTGGCCAAGGACAGTTCCAAGAATATTATTTACAAAATGCAGACAAAGTTTTGAGCCATAAACCTCTCGACTATTATGTCCTCCAACCCCACAACATCTTCTTTTTATTCCTTTTTCAGTACGGCGTTTTAGGCCTTCTATTCGCCATAATTTCCATATACCGAGCATTAAAAAAGACCTCTCTGTCGGAAAACTCAACAGCCACTCCCTCCAAATTAATATTCACTTTTATCCTTCTATATTTCTTCATTCATGGCATGATCGACACACCGTTTTTCAAAAATGACATGTTAATTTTATTCATACTTTTCATGGAATTGGGATTACAAAAACTTCCTGCAAAAATACAGATTTAAGAATCTCTGAAAAACAATGTAGTGTAAGGAAACAAGGAGCTCACGACATAGCCATACTAATAGTACGGCGAGGAGAGAACGACGAAGTTGACGAAACAATACATGTTTTTCAGAGATTCATTAAGCCTCTTCGTCCACATCTATCGTCCCATACCCATCTTCATTCTTTCGCTTATACACAACATGAACAGCCCCATCATTTTCATTGCGATAGACAAAAAAATCATGCCCGATAAGCTCCATTCTATTGATTGCTTCTTCCTCCGTCATCGGTCGAAGTTTTTTTAATTTCTTGCGTTTCACAACATCCGACATCACCCCAAATTCATCCTGCGCAATCAAAACATTTTTCAATGTCGAAGACGGCAACCACTCCCCATCTTTCGTCCTTCTCTCCTCAGATTCTTTATATTTTTCTATTTGTCTTTCAAGTTTTTCGCAAACTTTTCTCAGCGCACCTTCCATCGATTCACCGCTTTCTTCAGCCCTAATGACAGCATGTGGAACATACATCGTAATCTCGATTTTGTCCTTCACAACTTTCACATGAACAATACTCGCCTCGTCATCAATCCGATTCGCATACTTCGCCAAATGTTCAATTTTTTCGCGAATAAAATTATCTTCTGTATCATTTACCCCAACCCCATCGCGATAAATTTCAATATTCATAAAATTTTCACATAAAAAATTAAGATTTCAGCCCACTCACCAAATCCATTAAAATAGAATAAGGATCCTCAGCTCTAACAACTCCTGAAGCCAATAAAACCCCACTCGCCCCAAGCGCCAATGCAATTCTCACATCTTCCCCGTCCTTGATTCCAGCTCCGACCAAAACCCTTCCGCTTCCAACCAAATCCACCGCTTTTTCTATAATCGCAGGCTCAGTTTTTGAAACAGATAAATCCCCGCCAATAAGTTCCGGAGGCTCAACCGCAACCAAATCCGGATTAAATCCGGAAATTTTCTTTGCCCTATCTCCATCATTCGCACAAACAATAACAAAAAGTCCTGCACGCTTCGCCGCATTTATACATTTCTCCAAATTTTCATTTTCAAGCTGAAATTCCGCATGATTCAAAATCGTCCCATAAGCCCCAACCCCTTTCACCATATCCGGCAAAATATGCCCGGTATGCCCGCCGTATCCCACAAAATCCGTATGTTGAGCAAAAACAGGAATAGCAACGGCCTCGCAAACTTTCACCAAATCGAGCGCAGAAACCGCAATACAAATATTCGCGCCGGTCTCTTTCGCAACCCGCTCATGAATTTTCGCTAAAACAACGGCACTTCCGCCCGTCCCTTGCTCATACGCCTTAAAATTGACCAAAATCAAAGGTAATTTCATGAAAAAATCATACTATAAACTCCCATCATAAACAACTTGCATAAAGAAGATAAGTTTGCTATAATACTATGATAACTTTAATAAAGCCCGAGAAAAAGGGCCCTAAAACAAAAACAAAAATGGCTATTAAAAAATTCCTAGATTGTATATCTAACTACAGTCAAAAACTCTCCCAAAAAGAGAACCGATTCGTGTATTTTGCTGAGGCAGAAAAACCCGCCCCAGCAGAAACAGAAAAAGAGCCAAAAGACATGAATCATGAAGAATTTACAAACTACCTTAAAGACAAAACAAAAGTAAGCATCGAAGGAACCAACCCCAATCAAAAATTCGTTTTCACTAAAGGAAAAGATAGCGGAAGTTTCCCATGGACCCAAACCTTCGAAAATAAACTTAAAGCACTAAACACTCCGGCAGAGATAACAACAGCCGTAAAAGAAGAATTCAAAAGAATAACAAAAGAAAACTCAAGAACCGAACAAGCAAGAACAAGCAACGAACCGGCAAAAGAACTAGACACAAAAAAAGAACCAGTAGAACTGCCAAGAGAAGCACAAAAAATATTTGAAGCAACAATAAAAAAAGCCGAAGAGACAAGAGCAAAGGCTAAAAAAGCATACGACAAAATAGCAACAGCGAACAAAAGCTCAGCTTCAGACCCAACACTAACACTCTCAAGTATAACAGAGGCTTTAGCCTCCGCAAAAACAGCTTTTGAAGCAAAAACGAAAAAAATAAAAACTTATAATCAAGTCGACTCATTTGGAAAATCCCTCTCAAAAACAGAACAAGGAACTTTTGGCACAAATAATAATTTAACCAATGGTCGAACAATCGACGAGAATGGAACAGTAGAACAAGGAGAATTTGACTCAACAAATGGAAGATTAAAAGGCCAAAGAATTAATTCAATGGGCACAATTTCCGAAGGAGAATTCCAATCAGGAAACTTACAAAAAGGAAGAACAATATTAACCTCTGGCGTCATTCTTCAAGGAGAATTTGATGAAAAGGGCTTTATCACAAAATATATAAAAATCGACCAAAACGGAAATATCACAAAAATACCAGCCGAAACCACTCCAGCACCAACTCCATCATCGGTCTCAGCAAACGCCCCAACCGCCGCTGCAGCCCAACCACCCACAGCAAAAGAACCAGAACTCACACAAGAATACAAAGCAAAACACGAGCAAACATTGAAAAAAGCCACAGCGACCAGAGCAAAGGCCGAAACGACTATAGCAAATTCAAATGAAGTTCTAAAAAAAGCCAAAGCACAATTAACACCATTAACCCCAGATGTACAAACAGCAATTGATGACGCAAATAAAGCCGCAGACAACTCCTCAAGTAAAGACGCCCTAAAAGGAAAAACTTACTCAGAAAACGCAACAACAAACCCACACCGCACAGAAATCGGGGAAAGAACAAACAACAAACTAACAAAAGGAAGAACAATAGACAGAAAAGGAAACATCCTAGAAGGAAACTTCGACCCCACCAGTAAACAAGCCTTAATAAAAGGACGAGCAATTTTACAAGACGGAACAATCTTCGAGGGAACCTTCGATCCAACAATTAGAAATTTGACAGAAGGAAGATCGATTTTACCGGACGGAACAATCTTCGAGGGAACCTTCGATCCAACAATTAGAAATTTGACAGAAGGAAGATCGATTTTACCGGACGGAACAATCATCGAAGGAACCTTCGATCCAAAGAAAAACCAATTAACGACCGGAACAAAAACTCTCACTAATGGAGAAGTTAAAACATGGAAAAATGGAACAGCAGAAGAAGCCGCCGCTGCAGCTCAACCGCCAGCCGCTCCAGCAAGCGCCCCAACCGCCGCTGCAGCTCAACCACCAGCCGCTCCAGCAAGCGCCCCAGCCGCAGCTGCAGCTCAACCGCCAGCCGCTCCAGCAAGCGCCCCAGCCGCAGCTGCAGCTCAACCGCCAGACGCTGTAACCGCACCCCCTGCCAAACCGGAATCTAAACCGGAAGTAACCACAGAAAACGAAGTTGTAAAAAATGCCGGTAACGTAGCAGATGCCGCCGCAATTGTGGCAGATGAAGCTGCAAAAAAAGCAGCTACCGCTGGAGAAAGAACGCCAAAAGCTGGAGAAAGAACAGCAATATATAGAAACAAAAAAGGAACATTGTTTACAGGTATAGTTAACGATCAAAACGAACTCGTAGAAGGAACAGCGGTAACTCCAAAAAATACAAAATTTGAAGGATTAATCGATCCAAAAACAAAACAAATCATATTTGGAAGAATAACATTGAAAACTGGAGAAAAATTCGAAGGAGAATTTCATCCAGCAAAAGGAGAAAAAGCAGCTCAGCTTAAAGAAGGAAGACATGTAAGCGCAGACGGAAATACAACAGAAGAAGGATTATTCGACAAAGATTCAAGCAAACTCCAAGAAGGCCGCCGAATAACAACAGTAGACGGTAAAAAACAAATTGAAGTCGGAAAATTCGACAAAACCACAGAGGTCTTAACAGAAGGAAGAAAAACATTCCCTGATGGCCATTCAGAAACAGGAAAATGGGATTCAAAGGGAGAATCAGATAAAACAAACATAAAAACAGCCGCCCCAGCAAAAGCACCAGAAGCAAAACCAAAAAGCCTTCCACTTCAAACAGCCATAGACAAGCTCTCTACCAAAACAAAAAAAGGCATAGTCATAACACCAGAAGCACTCGCCGACACAACCAAGCCGGACACACGAGAAATTTCCACAGAAACCCTTAATAAAATTGAAAAAACATCCCAAGAGATAATAGACGCCATCAAAAAAGGACGTAATCTACTGGAAATAACAGATAAACTTTGGGAATTACGCCAAACCCTAAAAACCGAATGCGAAAGCACCCCTATAAAGGAAATTTCATTCATATTAGATCCAGAAAAAAGAAAACTAAGCTGGAAGAAAGATCCACCTCCAGCATTAGGCTTCGGAAACATAGTCCCAGAAATCGAAGAGAAAATTCTAGAAATTAAGAAAAACACACTTTCGGGGGAAGAATATCAAGAGTTCATACAAGCAACAGAAACAGCAAGAAAAGACAGAAAAGAGCAAGAAAAAGAAAGAAAAAAAGAAACGAAATATTTCAATGAAATAACTAGAATAACCTCTTCTTCTATCCCTATCGACGAAAGCGTCTACAAATTAAAAGAAGAAGGCATCACCCAGAATTGGGACAACATGAGAGGCCACAGAAAAATAGAACAAATAATGACAGCCGGTCCGTTTAATCTACAAAGAGAAGCTGTCGGGAAAACAGTCTCAGCAATGATCACCGAAGATCTGGATTTCAAGATGTATTTCTCAGATATTTTCAAATTCATGGAAGGATTTCTGGGACTAAAAGGCACAAGCATTGACCCAAAACTCCTAAAAGATTCAAGTGAATTTGTAGAAAAATACAAAGAATTAATAGCTAAACCATCACTCACACCCGCAGAAGATAAACTTGTTCAAGAAATGCGTGACAAAGTTTACATACCTTGCGCAAGACTTTTGGAAGCAATACAAAATCTAAAATATATATCAAAAGAAAAAAAGAAAGAAGAAAGATTTGATGAAGACAAAAAGGAAGTTATTTTCACCTCTGAACAAGCAGAATTACCAGAGACCCAAAAAAAAATACGAAAAAATCTTTATACTCTCTGTTATTTTGAAAACAGAGAAATATCAGCATATGACAAAATAATGGGCTGGTTTGCAGATGCACAAGACACTATAACAATGGCCGATATAGACGGAAAAACTCGCGTAATAGATAAAGGCCTTTTCCGAAGCCATAGTGACCCCCAAGCCGCAATTCATGACATCTATAACAGAAAAGAACTCTATACCTTTAACGAAAAAGGACAAAAAATATTCGACGAAACTAAAGTCTTAGCTTACGTAAATAGAATAATCCGACTCGGAATCATAAACTTCGCAATGGCAAGAGAATTAAAGAAAAATCCAAAAGCAGAAGATATAAAAAAGATAGATACATCAAAACACGAAATCAAAAAATTGGAAGATATTAGCTCCTTGCTTCCCGAACAAAAAGACGCATTCCAGTTTGGATTCGTAGTGGACCAGCTAGGTCACGCCGCTGACACAATCAAAAAAGGAAAAGAGGCCATTGCCGAACTAGCAAAATATGATCCAAGATTCGAAGAAATAGGAAAACAATTAGAAAAGAATGGCGTACCAAAAAAACAAATTCTTGAAATCCAATCAACATCAATCGCAGGATTAGCAGGAAATTACGATAGAACTACAGGAAAATATGTATTCGGCGTAGGAGCAGGAACAAGAATGGCCCTCTCGGAAAACTGGAGCTTCAGTGCCGGAGGAGGAATAAACACAAAAGGCGACGGAGTAGTCGGTGTCGCACTAGACTACAAATTATGGAAAGGAAATGTTCCATTTACAAACAAACAATGGGAAGGACATGCCGGAGCTAGTATTGACTCAAGCGGAATAAATGTCGCCGCATCAGCAACAATAAAATTTGATAAACCTATAAATCTAACTGCATTTGCAGGAGCAAGATTGTCATTCAGCGATCTAAAAAACCCAGGATTTGGAGCGGGACTTGTGTTCTCTTGGGACGCACAAAGACAATTCCAACAAGACTTGAAAAAATCCGAAGCAAAATACGGACTCGAAGGAGACAATTGGGAAAAATGGAAAGAAATGTCAAAAGAAGACATCGAAGGAAGACATGAAGCATTAAAAAAAATGCCTAGAATCTGGACGTCAGTCGGAAAATTAGAAACAGACTACAGTCTTACCCACGAAGACATAGTCCACATGATGGATTCATTATCTTCAGAAATCACAAGAGGGACTTTGCAATCAGTAAGCTCCCCTTTAGGCATTATATGCGCAGCCGGAATAGCCGCCAGCATTGGAGGCCCAACCGGTTTTTCATTCGGAGCAATACTCGGAATAACAATAGGGTCATCTGAATATGTCATCCAAAACAGACGAGAATCTGCAAGGATGCTAAGCGAAATGTCCCAAGGAAGAACAAAAGTAGCATTCAGAAGAGCCATAAAAGAATCCGCACTAAATCAAATAGGAACAAGTGAAAGCTCTACGGCAGACCTTAGATCAATCAGTTCTTCAGTTATTAGCGGAAGAGATGGAGTACTGATGGCAAGAAGCGGCGAAAAAAAAGCTGATCTTGCCGCAGTAAAAGACCACTTCACCAGAACAAAAGATGCCCGCACAAAAGCTTTTACTGCGGCATCCAGCCCTGCCATCGCAGAATACAATACTATTCTCGCCGAATCGGAATTAAAACTTGTAGAAACAACTGAAGCAGACAGTAAAAAGAAAATACAACTTGTAATCTTAAACCCAGATGGGAAAGACATCGAAATAAATATTGATCCATTAATGAAAAGATTTGATCCAACCAAAAATACAGGCGTTTCTGTCGTATTCAGTGACGGAAAATTATTTGTCGAAGGAGACCTTTCTCTCCTCGCAATAAGCCGTGAAAGATTTATTCTTCCATTTAACGGATCTCCAGGCTCAGCAAGTATAAGAGATATAATTACAATCGGAGATGAAGATTCCGTAAGAGGAGGCCGAAACAGAGAATGGATTCAAAAAAATTCGAATTATCTCCAACAACTACACGGAGAAAGCAAATTCTATCTCATGGAAGAAAATACGGCCGAAGCTGGCGAAGAAAGACAGGAAAACCTCAGGAAAGAGAAAGATTACAAAGGATTCACTCCTCTAGAAACTGACAGAAAAAAAGAGAAAACGACCATTAAAACTTCATTAGAGGCCGCCAAAAGACAAGAGAAAGACATAGAAGAACAACAAACAGCTTATACAGAAATGCAGGCGGCAATCACAGCAATCCAGAAAACAGCCTATGAAAAGTTAACAAGAAGAATTTCACTAAAAACAGATCTTGAAACCTTAATGAAGGACAAAAACTTCCTCAATTCTTTTGAAAAGATCTTAAGCGACAATCAAAAAATAGCGGCACTGGTCAAAAGCAAAATAAAACCAGATCTCAATCTAAAAGAAATAAATTTCGCACTTTCATATCTCCCACACTTATGGTTTTCACCTGTCAATCTGAAGAGATTTAATAAACCAGAGAGACGCAAGAGAAGGAAAGGCCCAAAGAAAACCCCAGAGACACCAAACGAGAAAATATACAAATACATGCATATCCGAATAGGATTCGAGAAAAGAGAAGTCTTGATTCCAATGTTCGCAAAAAAATTAAAAGAATCGGGACTAAACAAAGGAAACGAACAAAAAGAAGCGGAAAGACTAGCAGAGATACTTGTTCAAAATATTTTCGCAGAATTAGACAAAAAATTATTAGATAAAGATAATCCTTTTAACCTTACAGAACTTCAAGCATCTGCAGAAAAAGTCCCACCAGAAACCATATTCGCATCAGGAACAAGAGAATACCAAACAGTCACAACGAAAAAAAGAACAAAAAGAGAAAGAAAAGGTGCAATAACAACAACAGCAAACATAGAAGACATCGGAGGATTTGGATTATTAAAAGGCACAATAAAACAATACGACTTAAATTCATCCGACCCTGATGAAAAGCTTATAGCAAAACTTCTTCTAGAACAATTAAGCCCAACAACAACGCCAGACAACATAGAAAAAGCCGAAGGTGTGGCAGAATTTTTACATAGACCTCTTTCATTAAAAGTTGCAAGTCTACCAAGCACAGCACTTTTGATGGACAAAGCAGAGTACAAATTGCTCATAAAATTATTTAAAAACCCAAGAGTAATTGAAGAAAAAAAGGCTAAAGAGAGCTATGTAAAAGCACTAAAAAGTTTTATAGCATGGGTACAAGAAGTCCGAGAATCTCAGCTATCAGGAACACCATTGATAAAAACACTACCAAATGGACTAAGCATAAGAATAACCCCAAAAGCAAAAGTAGTCAGCGGTGCATACTCTCAGTGTGCAAACCCAAGCTGGTACGCAAGTGAAGAAATAGAAGAAGAAATTCTTGGAGAATCAGAAACGAAAATCTTAGGAAAAGCCAGACGTCTAAAAGCAAAATACGCAGAATCAATAGAAGCAGTAAACGCAGAAGAATCAAAACACTTTGTAAACATATTCACCGCCGCCACAACCACCGCCTCAAAGAAACCACCGGAGACAGAACCAAAGACAGAAATAAAGAAAAATGCAACAGAAGGAGTAAAAACAAAAACATCCGTAAAAGCAGCAGCAAAGCCAACACCTGCAGAAATGGAAAGTGGAGGAGAAAACTCAAATTAAGAATAAATTAAAAAAAATAATAAAAAAACAAAACAAATGAAAACAACAAAAAAAATATTCTTATCCTTAGTATCGTTAACAGCGATACTTATCACCACTTTCTCAGCACTGGCAGTAGTTCCGTCAAAATTCACTCCATTTGAAAGGGCAACCAAGGAGTGTATAAACGACAAATGTGGAATCGACGGATTATCCTATCCAAGCTTCAATAGCTTCTTGAAAAACCCAAATATTGGATGGGATTGGACAAATAACACTGCAGACCCAAACGATCCACGTGCCGGAGATGAAAGAAATCTTCTCGTTGGAGAACTATGTAAAAAGGATACACAGTGTACAGCCCAAAATCCATACGATGCAGCCTACGACAACAAACTTACAGGCCTCCAAGATGGAGACACAATTAGATTTTCAATTTACTACCATAACAACGGGAAAGACGCCGATCCAAATACTGAAGCAAAAAATGTACATATCGAGATGAGACTAACAAACCCAGACGGAACATTAAAAATAGAAAATACAAAATTCCGTCCTCAAGGAGTTATCCAAGCAAAAAATAATTCCTACAGAACAAATTTTAATGATTCTGCTACCACAATAAAAAGTGGAACCGAAATCATATACACCGCCAAAGATGACATGGAAATCGACATGCCAAATTTTGATTTCACTTTAGAGCCGGTAGAAAATTCAGCCTACATTATAACAAACGAAAATTTCACTGGAACAGATGAAGACAAGAAAGCGATTAAAGTTTCAACAAACACAGATAATCCCACAATATTAACATTTAAGCCGAACAATGCCACTACAATAACAGCAAAAGCAACAGCAGTCATGAACAAAAATAATGGAAACATTTCCGTCGACATCGACCGTCTTCCCGGCTGTTTCCGATATAGTGGATTCGTTTATTTTGATGTAAAAGTCGTGAAGAAACCGGAACCAAAAGCTTCAATCTGTTCAGAATTAAAAATCACAAAAACAGAAATCAACGAACCAAAACTTCAGCTTCTACCATCATACAAAATCTCAGCAACTCCAACATTCGCTCCAAACAAAACAATCCCGCCCGCAACACAAATCCAATGGAGCACAACCGACAGCAACGGTAAATTCTGGAAAAGAATAGAAATGGCAGTCCCGGGGAAATACAAATATTCAGACATCACCGCCTCAGGCGGAACAACCCCCGGAGCATTTTCAGACCCCGATGAAGAAATCTACTACACAGGCTTTCAAGAAGTCTCCGCAAAACTGACGGGCATAGATGCAAAACTAATAGACAACAACAAATGTATCGACAAATTTGTTCCCACTCCCCCACCAATATGTGCAAAACTTGAAGTAAATTATCCGGAAACGGTAACAGTCGGCGTAATTTCCGACCTCATGGCAAAAGCCACAATCACAAAAGATGATAAAACAACAGCAGACTTCCCAGGCCAAATCAAATACTGGGTGGACAACATAAACGATGGAAGATTCTATTCCGCTCCTCCATCAGAATATCCATACATGACTCAGCCATATAAAATAGCCCAATTTGGATACACAGGAACCCTTCAAGGAGAAGCAAAAAAAACAGACCAACCCGGAACACAAGACGTAACAATAGACCAAAAAACTTGGACACACTTCGTCGGAATGAAAGCCGCAGGCCACAAAGTTCACATTCAAGCCTTCGATCCAACAGGAATAATAGACGTATCCAAATGTGAATTAGACTTACCAATCTCACCAGCACCAAGCTGTAAGGAAATCTCAATAAACAAACATTTCACCATCACAGAAGGCCAAGTCACCGAATTCTCAGCAATAGGAAAAGATTATGCAGGAAAAACATTCAACGGAAAAGTCACATATTCCGTCCCTGCAGAATACGGAACATTCTACACCGACCCAAATGATACAGATGTAAAAGCCGCAAAAGCAAACACATCTCAATTCACAAAACAATACGACGAAACACAAGTAGGCGATCTTAGCAAAATAAAACCACCAGACGGCGATTTCTGTGAAAATCCGGTACAACTACCAAAAGACCTCGCCCCTACAATCATAGGAAACCCAAACACAATCCCTTTCGCCCTCGACATAATCCTCGGACAAATGTATGGGACAATCCCTATTCAATCACTCAAAGATATACTCGACATAGGAACATTCAATCCAATCGGACCAACTGGAAAAAACGATCCAAACACCTCAGATTTAGTTAATCCGTTAAATCCAACCGGAGAAACAACAAACCCCGGCGCAACAAACATTTTTGGTGCATTCAACCAAGAAAAACTGACTCAAGCCGACAAAGCAAAAATATCCGGATTAAACAAAAAAATACTACAAGTAAAAGCAGGTGCCCAACAAAAAGGCTCAACAATAGTAGTCGATCCGAACACAAAAGTATATTTCGTTCCAAAAAAAGGATCCGACGGCCAAAAAGTCGTTTCCGTATCAGTAAATTGTAGTGCATGTAACACAAAATTCGAAATAATTTCAGTTCCAAAAGAAATCCCAATCGTTTGTGAAGCCGCAGGACTAACAGTCACAGACATCAAAACAAATCAAAAAGTCTCATGTCTGAAACAAGGAGAATATTCCTTAAGTGCAAAATTCTACAAAGACAAAAATTCGAAAATATCTGTAGCAAATCCTGAAAACACCTCGGTAAAATGGGAATCAACCGATCCAAATGGACTATTTTACGACATGTCTTCAGGCACTCCAAAAAATGAATCAAAACAAACTATAGTCGCAAGCCTTTCCGTCAAATACGTCGGTGAAGGCCAAGTTTCCTCAACTCTCGTAGCGTTAGAAGGAAAACCATACACTCAAAAATCATGCGTAGCCGTCATCGCACCATGTACAAAAAGTTGTGAATCCCTAACATTCACATCAGACGACCAAACATTCCCTCCAAATTCACCGGGACTAATCGCACAAAAAGACCAAGCCATAAAGCTTTCCCTAAACACAAAAGACAACCAAAAAAACACCCTTCCAAACGACACAAAATTAAACTTCGTATGGAACACAAACGGAACACTTACAGACTCACAAAAAAACAAAAACACAGAAGCGGGAAAATTTTCAACAACAATAAAAAACCTTCCGCTTGTATTCTCAGGAGCGGACAAAGTCGGCCAAATCACCGCAACAATCGACAAATCAAGCCCTCTTTATTCAGAAAAATGTAAAGCCGACATCTCGATTTTACAACCCGAAATCAAACCTGAAGAACCATTAACTTGTAAACAAATATCAGTCATAGATGTAGACACAAACAAAGCTCCATCTCTTGCTCCAAACGGAATTTACCAAGTCCGAGCAAAAGCCCAATATTCAAAACCGGTCACGGAAAAAAATGTTTTCTCGGTAAAACAAGGCATGGGATCAATAGTCTCAATGTCGAGCGACCCATTACTGAAATCACTTCAATTAATAGTATTAAACGACCTAAGCCATAACGAAAATCTTACAGCCGAAGGCAAATTGAAAACATTATTCACACTCCTTCCATCTCAAACAGTCGCAGACGGCCAAACAGCCTACCTCGTCACATATAGCGACGTAAAAGTCTCAGACAAGAAAGCCTTGGAAGTCAAAGCGGAAAATTTCTCAACTCCCGCTGATTGTGACAAATCCTTCCCTCTAACTTACACACCACCGACTCCAAAACCTGAACCTGTTTGTGACGCTCTAAGCATCGTCACACCTGCAGGAACATGGACCGCCGACGGAATGACAATCGATCCATTCGAAATCAAAGTCACAACAACTCCGGCAAACAAAGAAGGCGACTTTACATATTCTTGGGAAACAGACAAAACCGGAACATGGAGCAACACAGGAAAGAAAACAGACACAACAGGCACTCTCACAAACACATTAAAAAATGCTCAAGGCTTAACAAAAGTTACAATCTCAGCCTTAGACAAAACAGGCACAAAAATCCCAAAATGTTCAGCTTCAATCACAGCAAACCCAGCTCCGCCACAAGCCACAATCACGGCAGAACCAACCCCTGAAAAACCTACAATCTGTAAAAGCTTGAGCATCAAGACTCCAAAAAGCCCATGGTTCGCAAAAAAATCATCAAAACAATTATTCGAACTTGATGTAACAACTTCTCCAAAAAACGAAGAAAAAAATCTTACATACGTTTGGAAAGTCACAGATAAAAAAGGAACATGGAGCAATGGCCAACCGGAAGACAAAACACTCTCCCTCAAAAATTCTCTTAAAAACGCAGAAGACGGCACAACCGTAGAAGTCTATGCAGAGGACGAAAACGGAGACAAAATAGAAGACTGTTCCGACACAATCAGCGCAAAAACACTACGAAGTCCCGTCATGACAAAATCAGTCTATGCGACAAACCCAAAACCAACAAACACGACAAAAGACATCCTAAACATGGGCGCTTCCTCAAGCAAAAAACTTGTCACATACAAGATCCAATTCAAAGCAAATTCCGCCGAAGAAGTAGACATCTCAGAAAAAACTATGTCAAACGGAATCATCAAAGGTGACAAAAAGGGAACAATGCAATACAGAGGCATGATAATCAATGCCACAGAAGGCACAGGTCCCAATGCAAAACGAACCCTTCTAAAAGACGGCGATTATCAAAATGAAACTGAAGACACATCCTTCACTGGATATAATTTCAAATTAAACGAACTCCAAAACCAACACAATTGTAAAGACGGAAGTCAAAATAACACTGTAATCTGTATCGACAATCCAACTTTCACGGATGTCGTAATCAACTTCAAAAATGGCAACGCAATACCATTCAAAAACATACAAACAAACCTAAAAAACACAGTCATCGAAATCAAAGTCCAAATGAAAATCACAAAAACCATTGACGAATCAGCATGTAAAAACCTTTCCACAGCAGACGGTTGTGGAGAAGAATTCAACAACAACGCAAAATTCAAAGCTACAATGCTCGACAAAAGCACAGAAGAAGACTCAGTCTCCGCAAAAGTCATCGTGATCTGTCCTTACGTTCTTACAAGACAAGCCGGCGATGTATTCTTCTACGACGCACTATCCACAGGAGTCGACGTATCACGTTGTTCCGAAGTGAAAAGCACCCCGGGACTTGTGGTACAACCTGAAAAAGAACAAGTAGAACAAGCAACAAGCGCAGGTAACGGCGACCTACCGGAAGAAGCAAAATTCCTTGAAGTACCATCACATGACATTTGTCGCTACAGTAACACAGGAACAAATGTAAAAGGATACGATGATATCCTCAAAAATTTCTCAAGTACCATTTGTGAAATGCGTGCAGACGTTGCCGAAACTTGGAAAGAAGCCTACATCAACGACTCAATCAAGGCCAATGTCGAAAGAATCTCAAGATTCAGCAACAACCTAAAAAATTCAAAGCAACAAATCTCAAGCATGACAGACTTGCAAGATCTTGATAATGCACAAAGCGGAGTCTTCGTCAAAAAAGGCGGAACACTTATAATCGGAGAAAATGGAACCTTCGAAATCAATTCTTTCGCCCTAAATAAATCCGAAAAAGTTCCCGCAGGCCAAACATACATCGTAAAAGGCGGAACACTTCATATCAAATCCGATATCAAATATGGAACAACAGATTACACAAATCCAAAAAAGATTCCATCAGCCGCATTCATCGTAATCGACGGAAACATAATCATAGATAACAATGTCACCCAAATCGACGCGATAATCATGGCAGTTGATACAGACAACAAAAACGACGACGGGAAAATCACAAATGCGACAATCAACGATTCCGGAGATTTATATTTCAATGAAAACAGCACAACAGATCGCAGACTTGTTATAAACGGAAGTTTGATTGGAAATGTCACCGAATTATTCAAAACCCGTACAGGCGCCGGAGATCCTACAAAAGACGAAGGAGCCATCACCGTCCGTTACGACGAACGAATCTTGCTAAACACCCCACCGGGCCTAAGCGACCTTCTAAACATCACACAATCGTTGATTCCGTAAGCCTTTGGCACCCACGACACGCTCGCACCCACGACACGCTCGCACCCACGACACGCTCGCACCCACACATCCCACAAAAGAACCTTCCCTAACCGGAGGTTTTTTTCCATTTCCATAAAAACATATCTTCAGGTTATAATATCACCCAACATTAACAAACAACATTGACAGAACCAACACAAGAAAATCAAACAAACATCTTCCTCTTCTTCGGAACAGACAATTTTTCGTCAAACCAAAAACTAAAATTTTACCAAAACGGATTTTCAAAAAAATACGGGGAAGATAGCAGTGTCGAAATTTTGGACGGCGCAAAATTAGATCTAAAAAACTTTGAAACAGACCTTCAATCCCTCCCATTCTTATCAGAAAAAAAACTCGTCATCATAAAAGATTTTTTCGATGAAAGAAACGCGGAAGAACAAAAACAAATGGCAAAAATCATAACAAAAACACCTGATTTCTGCGTATTATTTTTCTATGAAAACGCAGGCATCACAAAAACCTCATCTCTATACAAAAAAATCACACAAATAGGCAAGGTGGAAGAATTCACACCACTTTCCCCTCAAGCAAGCGCACAATGGATAATGAGCAAAGCAAAAAAAGAAAATGTAAAAATATCAATCATCTCTGCAAAAGTATTGGCAGATCACGTTTCCGACAGTCTTTGGGCACTCTCAAGCGAATACGAAAAAGTAAAAACATTCGCGAACGGCGAAGAAATCACAAAAGAAATGATAGAAAAATTAGTATCCCCCACTCTCTCCGCATCAATTTTTCACTTAACCGATTCTATCGCAGAGAAAAGACAAAAAGAAGCAATCAGCATTCTACAAATTCTCGAAGAATCAGAAGGAGACGTTCCAAAAATATTCTTCATGATTGTCAGACATTTCAGACTATTAATCCAAGTTTCTGACATGCTACAGCGAAAAGAGCCACACCAAAGCATAATAAAAAAATTAGCATTACACCCTTTTATCGTCACAAAAATGACATCACAATCAAAAAATTTCACAGAAAAAAATCTCATTGAAATCTACAAAGAATTGCTTAAAATAGATACGGACTTCAAAACGGGACAAATAAAAACTTCATCTCGAGACAATAGTCACCACAAACTCGCAATAGAAAAATTCATAATTGATTGCTGTAAGAAAAACTAATTGTTAAAATCTACTTCGTAAATTTGTCGTAGAGTTTTACAACAAAATTTCGGCAAACCCAAGAAAACCGCAAGAAAAAGACATACAATCGATGTCACAAAATCTCTATTTCATAAATCAACACCATAATGGAAAAAGAGCTTATTCAAATACTTACCAGCCTCGGCCTTACAGATAAAGAATCGAAAGTTTATCTTGCCTCAACAGAAGCGGGCACCTCCCCCGTCTCACAAATCGCACAAAAAGCAGGAATAAACAGAGTCACGACTTACGACATTCTTGAAAAACTAAAACAACGCGGCGTAATAAGCCATTTCACAAAGAAACAAATAAAATATTTCACCGCCACCAAGCCGGAAACTCTTCTTGAAGAATTTGAAAAAAGAACAAATTCTCTTCGCATAGCACTGCCAAAACTAAAAAAATTAACAGGCGATGTGTCACATCCACGAGTAAGATATTTCGAAGGAATTGAAGGTATAAAAGCCATTTATGCAGACACACTTACGAGCAAAACCGAGATTTTAAATTACTCAAATTCTCTGGAAATAAGAAACGCATGGCCAAATTACGACATCGAATATGTAGAGAAAAGAGCAAAGAAAAAAATCTTCCTACGCGGAATTTGCCAAAACGACGATTACGGCAAAAAAGTGCATGAACTGGACCAAAAATACTTCCGTGAAATGCGTATCATTAACCCTGATCAATTCGATTTCACAAACGAAATAAACATTTACGACGACAAAGTCGCAATCATTTCGTTCAAAGACGAACTCATCGGAATGATTATAGAAAGCCAACAAATCGCAAACAGCCAACGCGCAATCTTCGACATGTGCTGGAAATTCGCAAAAATCCTTGATGAAGTGGAAAAATCCAAAGACATCAAAACAAAACTCCTGCAACCAATTAAAAGCACAAAAAACCTAATCGCAGACAGAGAAGAAACAGCTGAAGATATTTACAGAAAGAATCTATCATTGTTCTAAAAAGAAAGAAATATATTTGAGAAAATATTTCTAAAAAAGACGAGCATCACGATGTCCTAAGCGTCGGATAATTTAGAAAAGTTGAATACATCCGTAAGGAAATGCCAAAAATATTTCCGAGAGTGCATTACGTTTTTTTAGACAAAAGCTTGTTCACGAAACAAGAAGTCTAAGCTCTCGGGAATGTTTTTGGCATTTCCTTTATTCTGCTTGAACTTTCTCAACCACATCCCCAACCGTAAAACACCTGCCCTCCTCAAACTGCGGCGCGATGATTTGCAAGCCTATTGGCAAGCCACTTTTCGACATTCCCGCCGGAACTGCAAGCGAAGGAACACCAGCCGCACTAACAGGAAGCGTCAATGAATCCGCCATATACATCGCAAGTGGATCATCAGCCAACTCCCCTATCTTAAATGCGGGGAAAGGACTTACAGGAGCAATCAAAACATCAACCTGTTCAAAAGCTTTATTAAAATCCTGAATAATTAACGTACGAACTTTCTGAGCTTTCTTATAATACGCATCATAATATCCAGCCGACAAAACATAAGTTCCAATCATTATTCTACGTTTAATCTCACTTCCAAATCCCTCTCCACGAGCCGCAAAATAATAATCAACCAAATCCTTCGGAGCGCTACCTACAGGTTTTTTCCCATATCTTATTCCATCGTACCTTTCCAAATTCGCAGAAAGTTCAGCCGGCATTGAAACATAATAAGCAGCAATCGCGTATTTAGTCATTGGCAAAGAAACTTCCACCACTTTCGCACCTTCTTTTTCCAACTTCACCACAACTTCCATTACTTTATCAGAAACTTCGCTGTCAATTCCCTCTCCAAAATATTCCTTAGGAATCCCTATCTTAAGCCCTTTTATACCTTTTCCCAAAAACGAAGTATAATCCGGAACCTCTATATCCGGAGTCGTAGAATCCTTTGCATCTTTTCCTGCAGTTACATTTAAAACAATTGCAGCATCTTCAACACTTTTCGCAAAATGACCAATAGTATCCCAGCTAGAAGCCAATGCAGTCACGCCACTTCTTGAAACACGACCATAAGTCACTTTCATTCCCACAACACCGCATAGTGAAGCAGGCTGACGAATCGACCCACCTGTATCAGTTCCTGTAGCATAAATACACATATCGGAAGCCACCGCCGCCGCACTTCCCCCAGACGACCCTCCTGCCACACACGAAACATCATATGGATTTTTCGTTACACCAAAACATGAATGTTCAGTACTTGAACCACACGCGAACTCATCCATATTCGTCTTTCCAATCATCACCATTCCCGCATTCCTAAGCCGTTTCACGACCTCCGCATCGTATGGAGGAACAAAATCTTTTAGCATAGGAGAACAACAGGTAGTCCTCACTCCCTTCGTATTAAAAATATCTTTCATCGCACAAGGAATTCCCATCAAATGCCCCAAATCTTCACCTTTTTCCAACCTCTTATCCATCTCTTTTGCCTCAGCTAAAGCCATTTTCTCATCAACAAAAATATACGCATTCAAATCTTTATTCTTGAGAGAAATCTCCGCCAAACAATCTTTCATCAAATCCTCACAAGAGAATTTACCTTCTCTAAGCCCTTTTGCCGCCTCACTAATTTTAAGTTTATTTAATTGCATTCATCACTTTTACTTGATTGCTATCAACCTCAAGCTCACTACAAGCCAAAAGTTCCTCTCTCGTAGCCGTACTCGCAACAACCTCATCCTTTCTCATGACATTCTTCAAACCCGTCACCTGACTCGTAATTTCCACTCCTTCCGTATCAACTTCCTTCAAAATATCCACATATTCAAGAACTCCGGATAATTGTCCGGCAAACTTTTTAACCTCCTCGTCGGTTAGTTTAAGCCTTGCAAGCTTCGCTACATGTCTTACCTGTTCTTCTGTTAACATGCCGAAACTCTACAAAAAAAGTAGCCAAAAAGCAAGAACTAAGCTAAAATTCCTTCATTGACAGCCACAAACAAAAATGAACACACTTCTCAACATAAAAAGAGTTTCCCTAATCTTCTTTATTGCGATAGGAATCATCCATCTCGGATCCAGCATGCTTATAGCAAATAATATATTTGCACAAACAAGCTATATCGTGAACAAAACCATGGAAATTCCATTCATTCTCACAGGAATGATATATGGACTATGTTCCCTCAGAATATCCCTCACTAATCCGGAAGAATCACATAAAACGCTGGACATTTTCCTAATATCATTGATAATAATCACCTTGATCTCACTAATAATCATAAATCTCGCGATTCCAACAATTTTATAAGCAGAAAATTTTAAAAAAATAAATGCAAAACGAAAAAGAAAAAAAATTGGTAATGGTCTTCGGAACATTTGATTACCTGCATGCCGGTCACGAAAATCTCTTTTCACAAGCACGCGAGCTTGGTGACGAAATCATCGCAATAATAGCGCGCGACAACACAGTAAAAACAATCAAAGGCGCTCTTCCAGACCACAACGAAAAAGAAAGAATGAAAGCACTCGAAGAAACATCTTGGGCGGACAAAGTCATTTTGGGCGACACAAAAGATAAAACAAAAGTAATAAAAAATTACAAACCCAACATTATCGCGCTTGGATACGATCAATTCGCATTCACATATTTACTCGACAAAATGATAATCGAGCTTGGACTGGAAACAAAAATCGTCAGACTAAAGCCATATCGTCCTGATATGTACAAATCTTCAATAATTAAATATAATCTTTCACAGTGTAAACCAAATCCTCATGAAACAAATACCCTCATCACTCAACCTGATTAAACGCGGTTTTTCGCTCGCAGTTTCGAATGTATGGAGAAATAAATTTTTATCAGTAGCCGTAATATTTGTGATAGCGGTTATTTTGCTCATTTTTAACACAATTTTACTTGTAAATTTCATTTCGCAAGACGCACTTTCAGATTTAAATAAAAAAATAGACATCGTCGCCTACCTCAAAGAAAGCACATCCTACGAACAAATGATTTCAATTACAAATGATTTAAAAAACATTGAAGGAGTAGAAAGCGCCACATACTTTTCAAAAGAAGACGCTCTCACCCAAATCAACAAATTACATCCGGATATTTCAGGCGCCTTTGAAAAATACAACCTCGGAAATCCGCTTCCTGCAAGCATAAACATAAAAACCATACATCCAAAATATTACAAAACCGTAACAGAATTTTTATCACAAGAAAAATACAGTACCTACCTTTCAAACTTTGAAGCGAACAGTTCCGAAAACGCATCACTCATCACAAGCGCCGCACAAAATCTCGTAAAAATCACAAATTTCGCAGGCCAAATCGTATTCTGGCTCATTGCAATTTTCATAGTCGGAGGCGCACTAATCATTTTAAACGCAATCCAAATCACGATTTTTAATCGCAAAAAAGAAATCGAAGTAATGAAACTCGTTGGCGCATCTTATTCTTTCATCAGACTTCCATTCATCATAGAAAGCATAATTTATGGACTTCTTGCGATCGTCCTAAGCCTTGGAATGTTCGCATTAATCACACAAAAAATCGACATCTCATCCTATGGAATTTCAATGACATTCCAAAATTCTGAAATCATCAAAATCATCATAGGCGAAATTCTGGCAACAATCGCATTAAGCGTAACAAGTTCTCTAATCGCAGTACACGAATATCTAAATCAGTAACCACAAAATGCATAATTTTAGGCCACAAGAATGTCGGAGAATCCGATAGACTTGTTTATTTATATTCGGAAGAATTAGGCAAAATAAAAGCATACGCAAAAGGAGGAAGAAAAATTTTAAGCAAATTCACGGGACACATCGAAACGCTAAACATCGCAGAAGTCTCCCTTTATTTCAGCCCACAAAACATAATCATAACAGAAATTTCCAGCAACGAAACCCTTCTCAAAAAAGCTGAAAAACTCGAAACATTTCAAAGCGCATTAAAAATCGCGGAAATCGCAAACGCCTTACTTTTCGAAGAACAAAAATACAAAAACCTGATAAGCCTCATGAGAAAAGCCATTATGCATTTAATGACATCAAAAAAACCACACTTAATCTACACCGCATTCGCAATAAAACTCATGGACAAACTTGGAATCGTTCCGAACTTCAAAGACAGCACAATGCACATTTCAGATAAATACATCAAATTTTTCGAATTCATAAAGACAAAAACTTTCACAGAAATAGAAAAAATTAAAACAACAAAAGAAGAAGATTCTTATATCTCAAAATATCTAAATAAATTATTGGATTTCTAAGCTTTCTTTTTTATACCACTAGAAGTTTTTCGCCTTCCATGCGCGCTTGCGACATATTTCTCATTTTCTTTTTTGGCTCTGGAAACTTTCATCACACCATTTATATTTTCAAGCCTATCTATAATAATATCGAACTTATCCAGATTATCCATTTCCAATAAAAAATAATCCTCATGAAGCCCAGCATCCCCAAGTTCCTTCAATTGAATATCTTTTATCGTCATATTTAATTTGGCCATTTCCGCAGTGAGCTCATTCATAAGCCCTATTCTAGACATAACAACAACCTTGATCCCCACAATATATTTCGGCCCTTCGTCAGAAATATTTTTAAAATGAGCAGCGACAAATCTATCATAATTAAGAGCCCCAATCATCTTACAATCCATTTTGTGAACCGTAACACAATTTCCGCGCGTCACATATCCAAGAATATTATCTCCAAATTTTGGCTCACAACATGCAGCGAATTTTATAGGAAGCCCTTCTTCTCCACCAATCAAAACCTGTTTTTCTATAACAACGCTCTGTTCAAGACCACCTTTTTTTGGCTTCTTAATGACCTTCGCAGGCATGACGACGGAATGAACAACAGCTTCCTCGTAAGGATAAATTTTCTTAACAATTTCATGTGCAGGCCTTCCACCTTTCCCTATTTCCTCAAGAATCGTTTCTCTTTGCACCAAATTCAAATTTTTCCCCAGATATCTTTTCAAAATACTATAATTCTGATCCAAAAAAGGTTTCCCAATTCTTTCCAAATAAGTATTCAAAATATCACGCCCGAGTTTTATATTATTATCCCTGTTTAAAGAGCTAAAATAAGCCTTTATTCTATTTCGCGCAAACCCGCTTTTGACAACAGAAAGCCATTGTAATTTCGGCGTTGCATCACTTCTCGTAATAATTTCAACCACTTCTCCATTCTTCAGCTCGTAATCAAGAGGCACAATCTTAGCGTCAACTTTTGACATAATACATCTATTCCCAATGTCGGTATGAACACTATACGCAAAATCAATAGGAGTAGATCCAGCAATCAAATCACGAACCTCCCCACGCGGAGTTAACACAAATATTTTATCTTTGAAAACATCCAAATCATTAAGCCCCTCCCGAATATCAGCAATTCCCTTCACCCAATCAGAATAAGCCTTAAGCGCCTCCACACTTGAATTCCCATTCTGTTTATAAACCCAATGTGAAGCGATCCCAAACTCACTATCCATGTGCATTTTTTCATCTCTAATTTGTATTTCAACAGGCTGATCCATATCCTTTGGAGCAAGCCCCAAAACGACAGTATGCAGACTCTTGTATCCATTTGCTTTTGGAACGGCGATGTAGTCCTTAAATCTTCTTGTAACAGGCCTCCACTCGCTATGGACAAGACCCAACACAGAATACAGATGTTCAACTTGAAAATTCCCCAACAAGTCTTTTTTCTCAGGTAAAACAACTCTTATTGCAAAAATGTCATACAAATCCTCAGGAGAATTCAGTCCTTTCTTTTTAAGTTTTTTATAAATACTGTAAACACCTTTTATTCTACCTGAAACATCAGCAATCACTCCCCGATTCGCAAAAAAATCCGTTAATCTATTCTTAATCCAAGCTATAGAGATTTCACAACTCTTCTTTAATTCCTTCAGTTTTCCTGAGACATTTTTATATTCAACAGGATTCGTATACTTAAAAGAAAGATCCTCAAGACTTGTTTTCACATTATAAATTCCAAGCCTATCCGCGATAGGCGCATACAAATCAAGAGTTTCCTTTGCAAATGCGACATGATCCGAAACTCCATGAAAATCTTTAAGTTTATGAAGCCTACAAGCCAAACTCATCAAAACAACCCTGATATCCTTAGCCATCGTCAAAAACATTTTTCTCAAAATCTCAAGTCTGGAAGTCCGATCATTTTCTTTATAACTCAAAGTCTCGATCTTGGTTACAGCAAGAATAAGATCCAATACAACTTTTCCAAAAGATTCCTCAATCTCTTTTTCCGTCAAAATTTCTCTAAGAAAAAGATCCTTCACAAGCAAGGCAATAACCGTATCCTCATCTGGATTCATAGGCACCAAGATGTCCAGCGCGGAGATACAACAAGCGTCATGATTCTTCGCAAGAGAAAGCGCACGCTCAAACCGCTCAGAATCAAATAATTTCACTTTTTTTGAAACCTTTTGAACCATACTATGTTCAAGAAAAAATACCCAAACAAAGTATACTACTTTTCCCTATTGAGATAAACGAATAATTGCATTTATATCGGAGTCCGGTATATCAAAAACGTGTATACCCCTCACTAATGCATCAAAATTCGCAGAAATATCTTTATACCTTGGTTCAAGTTTCTTAATAGAATTTATGTACATGTCAGAAATGTAATTATAGGCTTTGTAATAAGCACGAAGTCTTATTGCACTTTGCGAAAACCCTACAAATTTTTCAAGATTATTGAAAGAATCTTGTCCTCTCAAATCTTTTGTATCCGCAAAAAATTCTTTCTCAAAAAGATCTCTCTGCTCCCCAGCCGAAAGACTAGCCACATTTATATTTGCCGCCGCCTTTGCGACCTCATTTTGAATTTGCTTGGCATTGTCTATTTCACTCTTCATTTTAGTCAAAAAACTCGTCAGAGATGCCCTCCTGTCATACGATTGATCCAAAAATTTATAAATATCAGTAGCATATAGATTTTGCATTTCATTCAAATACCGCATGTAATAAGCAAATCTATGCTCAGGACTCACGAATTCCCCACCAAGTTTCAATGCAAAAAACGCACCCAAAATTTTATTACTACCAAGAATCAAATAGTCATATTCATTACCAAGAATTTCACTCATATTCAAAGCATCCGTACCCTCTTTGACTTCAGGAGTTCCCACAACAGGCTTTTGGACATCTTGTTTTTCCTCTTTCTGCTGATCTTCCGCTAAGGTCTCAGTTTTTTCACCTCCTCCAAAAATATCTCCAAATGGCACATAAAATATCCCGATAATTCCAAGGATTACAAGAACCAACGCCACAAAAACCCCAAGAATTTTGCCCTTCGTTATCCCAGCTTGTTCAAGCATATAAAAGAATCCCCCATCATCAAACTCACTAGACGCTATAACCTCAGGTGATATTTTAGACATAGGTTTAACCTCCGGCTCAACATTTTTCGGCTCTTCGTGCACTATCCTCGCCTCAACAACTTCAGGCGTAGTAGCAGGCGCTTGTGAGACCTCTTCAACAACTTCCTCCTTAGGCTTTTCTTCCTTCCATTTCGGATCTTCCAATTCTTTCTGAGAAGTTTCAGCAAAAGGATTTATAGAAGCACCTTCATCTTTTTTTTCTTCAACGACAGTAGATTCCTTGGAGATATCATCATCATCCACAACACCGTCTCCAAAAGGATTAAAAGTCTCCGATATATCAGGCGCTTCTTCAGGCACTGGTGGCACTGGTGGCACTACAACTTTTTCAGGTTCAACGACCTCAGGTTCCGAAGGAACCACAGCCTTTTTCACGGCCACATCTTCTTCCTCCTTAGGAATCACAGCTTCAAATTTTTGTTCTTCCACAGGTTCTTCAACAATTTCATCATCCAACTCAATATCCATATCTTTCGAATCCTCTTCATCAACAACTTCAGGGACAGCTTCCTCGGCAAAATCATCCGCCTCAGGACTAGCCTCAGTAGCCCCAACAGAAGGAACATTTTCCTCCTCAATATTATCAGCAACAACCTTTTTCTTCCTTCTCTTCCTCTTTCGTTTCTTCTTAACGCCAATATCACTATCGGCCATAACGCCTTCCTCCTCAAGAGAATCTTTAAATTCAGACCTTTGTCCCTTTGACGCAACTTCACTCACATACTGCTTAACATCATTCTCATAACCTTTAATTTTTTTCTTAGTTTTATGCTTAACCTCCATCTTATCCTCCTCCAAATCTTGATCAATAACCTTAGGCTTTCTCATCTTTTTCTCCTTCTTTTTGGAAGTTTTATCTTCATTTGGAACAGCATCATCGGGAAACTGAGCCCCACCTGCAACATTCGCATCATCTGCAAACGGATTTATCCCAACATTTTGTCCTTTTTTATTATCCATTTATAGCTAATTTATATCTAAACATTATACCACAAAACAGCCTTTTTTTAAAGGTAGAAAAGGCAAAATTAGAGTTATGTCTATGAACAATTTATTTTTGTGCCAATTCAGGCATCATGATGCCTGAATTTTTGGCATATCGTACATGTTAGATATGCCAAACTGCACAAACAAATTGCGAAGAGATATAACTCTAATTTTGCCTTTTCTATCTTTAAAAATATCTATACACGCTACCCACCAAAATTTTCCCCAAAATCCACTGAAACACAAAATATCCGACAACACCGATCGCAATTATCTTTACAGCATCATCTTTATGAACTTTGTGGTAATCCAAAAGTAAATGATAACAAACCGCAAAAACCATAATCACCACCGCCAAATTAATAATGCTAAGCAGATTAAAAATGTCAAAAACTCCAATCATTGAAAGAACCGCAACGGGAATAGAGAGCCAAGAAATAACCCCTGCATAAGATAAAACTCTGAAAAATCCAATATCATTTCCTACTCCATGAAAATATTTTCTAGCCACATAGCTAACCCCAAAAATCATTCCAACAAAAGCAAACACCGGAATCAAAAGCGGCCAAACAAGAAACCTTGAAAAAATCGATGAAAATCCAGAAGGAAAACTAAGCGATCCAAAAATAATATTAAAAACAGCCGGAACAACAAGAATAATAATACCGTTTCTGGTCGCATCGGATTTCCCTGCAACATGAGCCATCATAACCTTATCAAACTTCAAAATCGCAATAGCATTTTTCGCCTCAGAAATAACATAATTTTTGAGATTCATTTTGTTTTGATTAAATTTTAATAAACATCCTGACTAAAAAGATTTGTAACATCAAGGAATAAAGATCTAACAGGATCAAATTCCACGTCATTTTGTATCATACTATAGTCATATTTTTGATTTTTCCCATTTTTAAGATTAAGCGAAACAGCAAATTTTCCGACACCAGTAGAAGCATCATACGAATCAGAATTTTTTAATTTTCCATCCAAAATCAAAGCTACAGCCTCCTCAAAACGATCATAAAATTCTCCACCCACAACTCCATTGTTTTTAACATCTGGATTTTGAGCTTTAACGCTTCCCTCAGCCTTCGGATAAGTACGTCCGTAATCCAAAGAAAGAGTTCTATCTCCCGGACTTGGAATCAATTTAAGAGTGGAAACAGAGAAATAATCATCCGGAATATTTCCATCATCAATATAAAACTCAATAGAAAAAACATCTTCAACCTTCGCCCCAAAAACAGAACACCCAGCGTAAACAAGGCCGAAAATGGCAACCAATATAACTGAATAAATAATTTTCTTCATAAGCACAACAAATAACTCAGTTAATATTATTGCACTTTTAAATCAAAATGCAACAAAAACCTCAAAAACGCATTAGAATTATTTTGCCTTTTGCTCCTCACCACCTTCCGCAGAAGCAGCTTCACCTTCCGCAGAAGCAGCTTCACCTTCCGCAGGAACAGCTCCACCTTCTGCAGGAACAGCCTCCACAGTCGTAGGTTCTTCCTCCGCTCTTGGAGCAACAACCACCGCGACTACATCTTCAGGTTCATTCATAATTATAATTCCAGCAGGAACAGTCAAATCTTTCACCCTGACGTAACAATGGAAATCTTCAAGAGAATCAACACTTACTTCAATTTCATGAACAAGTGCATTTGGCAAACATTTAACCTCAACTTCATCAAGTTTAGCCATGAAAATTCCAGAAAGATTTTTCACTGCAGGCGCAGTTCCAACAAAAGTAAGAGGTATGCTCGTCGTAATTTCCTGATCCATTTTTACATTTCTAAGATCAACATGAATCATAGTTCCATTAACCGGATGATATTGGACTTCACCAACAAGAACATTTGGTCCTTTTTTGCCATCCACAACGAGACTTATAATAGTATTTGCCCCGGCTTTAACAAAAGTTCTTCTAAAAGTTTGATAATCAACTTTAAAAGATATATTTTCAACGCCATTTCCGTAAAATTCCAAAGGAATCAAATTGTTTGCCAACAAATCTTTGGCTCTTTCTTCAGCATTTCTGCTTTGTACTTCTAATGTTATTGCATCCATAATTTTTACCATTCAAGAATAAATTGCTGGCTCAGTCTAGCCGAATTTAGTTACCCATGCAATAGAATTTTTGAGGAAATCATAAGTATGTGGTATAGTTGGCCAAAATCGCTTAAAAAAACCAATTATGTTCGACAAAGCAAAACAAATGTATCGGCTCCAGAAAAAGGCCAGAGAGATAAAAGGTCAACTAAAAAACACGCATATCGAAGCTGAAGACGAAGGCGTAACTGTAGTAATAGACGGAGAGCAAAACGTCGTAAAAGTGACACTTCCGGAACTCACAAACGAAAAAAAGGAAGATTTGGAGAAAAAACTTGAGAAATGCTTCAACAAAGCAGTCAAGAAATCACAGCAAATCGGTGCAGACCTTATGAAAAGCGTAATGGGCCCTGATTTCAACTTACCGGGAATGTAATTCCTTATAAATGAAAAAACAAAACAAAAAAACCTTAATGTTGATTTTAGCTATATTGCTAATCAATATTTTCGTCTTCACAAAGGCATATTTCAATAACATCGAAAATCCTGTCGACAAGTCCGACACCAAAGAAATTTCATTTACAGTAAAAAGGAATTCGACATTACATGAAGTTGCAAACAATCTCGAAGATAAAAACCTTATAAAAAGCTCATTGGCCTTTCGCGTTTATGGAAAACTTCACGGCACAGCCTCAAAACTAATCGCCGGAAGATTTATTTTATCAAAATCAATGACTCCTGAAGAAATCGCAAATACATTAATAGATTCATCAAAATCCGAATTCATCATCACAATTCAAGAAGGATTAACCATAAAAGACATCGACAAAAAACTGGTAGAAATGGAACTAATCAAAGACGGTGAATTCAATAACGCCATAAAAACCTTCAACGGATGGCAATATTACACATTCCTAGACAAAAACACACTAAGCAAATTTCCATTACCGCTCGAAGGCTACCTTTATCCGGACACTTATTATTTAGATCCTTCGGATTTCAAGCCAAACGACCTTATATATAAAGCATTAGATAATTTCGAAAAAAAATGGCAAACAGCAATAACCGCAAACGGCTCAATGCTCAAAAAATATTCAATTCCGGAAATAATCACAATGGCCTCAATAGTAGAAAGAGAAGTTTTCGGGAAAAATGACAGAAAAATCGTAGCCGGAATTTTGTGGAAAAGATTTGAAAGTGGCTGGATGCTAGGCGCAGACGCGACTTTATTATATGAAAAAAACAACAACAAAATCACTCAAGAAGATCTTCAAAAAGACTCTCCTTATAATACACGAAAAATCAAAGGCCTCCCCCCAACACCAATTTGCAATCCAGACATTGAAGCAATCTCCGCCACACTAAATCCTACAAACACAGACTTCTGGTTTTACCTCTCAGCAAAAAACGGCACAACAATCTATTCCAAAACAAACGAAGAACACAGCACAAACAAAGAAAAATACCTTTAAGAGGAAAAGTATTTTTATTGCACAGATTTTTCTTCCGCAGGTTTTGGCTCTACAGGCGCAGGAGCCTCTACCGGAACAGGTTTCTTGTAAAACACTTTGATCGTTGTCATTGGCGTTTTATTGCCATCTTTATCGAGTCCATAAATTTCATAAACATTATCCCCTTCTTTCATATAACCATAATCAATATTTGCAAAATAAGACCAAGTCTTATCCCCTACTCTAAATTTCTTTAATTGTAAACCATTCACGACAATCGCAACCGCACCATTTGGATTTCCTGCAATCACCGCAGGATTCGCCGTAACTTGATACACACCTTTGTCATCAGGCTGTCCACCTCCAACAGAAACAACAGTTGGCGCCACCCCTGAAACTTTTGGAACAACCACCTCTTTTGCTTTATCAACACCAGTTTTCACAGCATCAGCAAGAGTAGCAGTAGCGTCAACTTTAGTTCCATCCGGATTTGTAGCATCAGTGGCCACGTCAGGTGCAGGAGCATCAAACACTCCATCTCCATCAGTATCGATAGTCAGTTCAACCGGCGCTATAACCTCAGGTTCAACTCTTACGAATTGACCGTCACCAGTTGTAGATTTAATAAACTTAGTCGGATTTTTATCCTCTCCAATATTCCAAAGATAAAATTCACCAGATTTAAACATGTCAGAAAGCATAGAAAGCACACTAGGACTTCTAAATTCCCAATAGCTCTTCATGACATCATCCGTAAAAACAACTTCCTGTCCAACACCTACGATCTCGCTATCAACAACTTTATCACCAGTTTCGCTCAAGATATCGACAGAAACAGCATCTCCAGCAACAACTCTCAAATTCTCATCAGTCTCATTTTCAAAATCAAAAATACTTTGCTTGTCAGATTTTGCTATAACACTATCGCCTCTGATTTCAACAATTGTCTCACCCGCAGTTTGTCCATAAACCTTATTAACCCAAACCTTGCCATTCACAACAAGAAGGCTTATCGCAGGGCTATTTTCGTCATCATCAATCACGCTCAAAACTATATCACTACCTCCGGCAATTCTCATCACCGTCCCATCAAAAAATTCCGCAATAATTTTGCTATCAGCAGAAGTCTTGAATTCGTCTCCCTGAAGCACCAAAGCGTCGGAAGAAACACCAAAAAAGTCCTGAGTATTCCAAGTTTTCATCTGAACACTCCCCTGCAAAATATGCAAATACGCCCCATTCACAGATCTTCCTCCAAAAATAAAACCCCATAAATTAAAAACCAAAACTCCGATAATTCCAACACACAAAATTACCAAAAACGGCATAATATAACCCTTTCTCGAAGGAGCTCTTCTCTGCGCACGATAAGGAGAATAATACATATTTGAAGAATTTATTGACTTTAAACGCGTACATATTAGCGCAAAGCCCAATAGAATGGCAATAAAAATCCCTACTACATCCCCATCTCCCTCTTGATTGCATTAATATCGCGAACTAAGCGAACATCATTTCGAAGTAGTTTTTCCGTCTTTTTGCAGGCGTGCATAACAGTTGTATGATTTCTGCCGCCAAACCCGTCACCGATTTTTTCGTAAGATTCACCAAGTTCATGTTTGATCAAATACATGCAAACTTGTCTTGGCAACATGTATTCTTTATGTCTATCCTGCCCCATCAAATCACCAAAACTCATATTGTAATATTGAGCGACAATTTTCATAACATCTTCTGAAGTTTTCGCGTAAGTCTTTGCAGATTTTTCATTCACATCATAACCAATAATTTCCTGCGCTTTATTTAATCTCTTGATAATTTCCGCAACAGATCTGATCGTCGGAACACTATTTTTAAGTTGGCTTTCCGCAACAGCCTGACGCAAAACACCCTCAAGCTCACGAACAGAATGGTGGACATTGTTTGCAATAAAATGCAAAACTTCCGGATCAATCAACACTTCAAAATCCTTACATTTCTCATTCAAAATCGCGAGTCTTGTCTCGAAATCAGGGAAAAGAAGTTCTACAACCATTCCCATTCCAAAACGGCTTTTTAGCCTTTCATCCAAATCATCAAGCTCGCTTGGTGGTCTATCTGAAGTCAAAACGATCTGTTTATTCCTATCATAAAGTTCATTGAAAGTGTAGAAAAATTCTTGCTGTGAAGAATCTTTTCGCGCAAAAAATTGCACATCATCAATCAAAAAAACATCCACATTTCTATATTGATCTTTGAATCTCGCCATATATCTTTTGCCGATTGCCTCAACAACTTCAGTCACAAATTTCTCAGCAGTAATATATTTCACAACCATATCGGGAAAATTTTTCAAAATCTGATTTCCAATAGCTTGAACCAAATGAGTCTTTCCCAACCCAACACTTCCGTAAACATAAAGAGGATTATACATTCCACCCGGATTATCGGAAACCGCCGTACAAACCGCATGTGGAAGCATATTTTCGCGTCCGACAACAAAGTTTGAAAGATCATATCTGCTATTCAACATCTGGCTTGAAATATGTCCATTAACACTTCCTTTCCTAACGACAACTTCATTCATATTTCGAACCTTTCTAACTTTTTTCTCATCTTCTTCGTTGAAAAAAGTTTTTATCTCCGGAGTTTCATTGTTTTCTTTTTCAGACAATCTCGCGCAAACATCATAGACAACAGATTCAACGGTCGCATCCACTTCCTGCATCGCCTGAATCAACTTGATGTTATATTTCGCTGAAATCCAGCCTTTTGCAAACATCGTAGGTACTCCAATCGTCACAACCCCTCCTTCATTCTTCAAAACCGTAGTATTTTGGAACCAAGTTATAAAATGAGCCTTCTGAATTGTAGGCTTGATTCTATTTAAGACGCTTGTCCAAAGCTCACGATTTGTCATGATATGAAAATTTAAAGAATAGTAAACGCAAAAATTTAAATGCCCACCTAGCCCACTAAGCTCACTTCGCTCAGCGGTGGCATAGCCACACGCTTCGCTTGCTCGCGCTCGCGCCGTGCGCTCGCCTCGTTGCCCTTAAATCAACTAAAAATCCTTGCAGTCCAAATAGTATTTATTTTCCTTCCATTTCACAAGGGATTTCCTCACCGATAAGCCACACACTACAAGTAGGCACTTCCTACACCAGACATACAATATTTAGGGAAAACCACACAGTTAGACAACACATCTCCTCTACCGCAATAATCCTACATCACATATTTGACAACCATCGCAACCTAAAAAAACTCCAAATCCCGCATCACCGCATAAACAAAAGAAAACATAGGACACGTACTGTAGAAAAAACCGACTACTCCCCTTTTATCAATCGACCTATGTCGCTATAGGTAACGACAAAGATCATAATTAATATTAGAAAATATCCCAAAACATGAATCCTTGATTCTATTTTTCGGCTCATTCTTCTACCTAAAATCACTTCGCCAATGATAAAGAAAATTCTTCCACCATCAAGTCCGGGCAAAGGAAGTATATTGATTACCGCTAAGCTAAGCGACAACACCGCCACGAATCGCAACAAAGCAATAATTCCTTGTTGTGCAAAAGTATGTGTCATCCTAGCAATGCCAACAGGTCCGGCAACATCATTAGGAACCTGACCTTTTGTGACAAGACCTCCGACAAAAGCCCCGAAAGATTCAGCAGTAAGTTTCGACACCTTCACCATTTCTGTAAAAGACTTATAAAGAGCTATGTGTACGGGATATCTCTCATCTTTCACCTCATTCACCGACGAAACGACATTCACATTGTAAAGACTCATATCCTCAAAATTTTTATAATTCATAAGCTCAGACAAAAGCACTCCGATTTTCTTATCCTCGTTAGGCGTAATTGCAAAAAACAATTTCTCCCCATCTCTATCAATAGCATATGCAATAGTCTCGGTAGCATGCCCACTAACATATTTTATAAGCTCAAGGCTATCTGTCACATTTGTTCCATTCACAGACAAAATCACGTCTCTAGGTTTGACCCCAGCTTCAGCCGCAGGACTCTGCGCCAACACATCAGAAACAACAACTTTTCTTGTCTGAGGAACCTCAACAATCACTTTCTGCCTCTCTCCATTTCTATAAATTTCATATTCAAGCGGACTTACCCCTCGAATCAAAGATTCGAACTGATCCACATAAAAAACCTGTTTTCCGTTTACGCTTAAAACAATATCGCCATCACGAAGTCCATATGCATAATTAACGCCGGCCGGATCCACTTTAAAGACTTCAATCCTTGGAAACGCAGCAATATCTCCAGCAACAACCCCAAGCGAGTGTAAGCCCGTTTTTTCGACCATTTCATTCGTCACTTCATAAGACAAAATCTCCCCGCCCCTTTTCACTTTATAAGCCCCAACCGGATTTGTATTCATTCTCATCAAAAATTCCTCACCAACATTTTTCCCATCCAAAAAATAAATAAGATCATCCTTTTTCATTCCAACATATTGCGCCAAACTTTCGTCCACTATTTCTTTAATTTTCAATCCTTCAACAAGTTGAACATGTCCGGAATCCACATAATCAAAAACTTCATTAGGCCCGATAAGCGGCTTCATTCCGACAGAAAAGCCAATAGAGAGCAAAAACCAAGCCAAAAAGAAATTCATAAAAACTCCGGCAAAAGCCACTTTAAATCTATTCCTCGAACTTGCCGCCGCAAAACTTCTTTTCTTTTTTAAAATACTCGGATCATAACTATCCTCACCAAAAAGCCTCACGAATCCACCGAAAGGAATCCAATTAAAAGAATACACCGTCTCCCCAAATTTCTTTCCCCAAATTTTCGGAGGAAGTCCGAGCCCAAATTCCTCAACCTTTATTCCCGATCTTTTTGCCGCCCAAAAATGACCTAACTCGTGAATCAAAATCAATAACGAGAAAATCACAACAAACACAATAGCGGTAAAAACATAAGACATAGGAACGAGGTTATTTTATACAAGAAACTTTTCTAAATCATTCAGTACGAGGAAACAAGGAGTTATTGACGAGCTATACTCGCAGTACAGCGAGGAAAAGAACGACGAAGTTGACAAAGTAATTAATGATTTACAAAAGTTTAAACCGTCATGACATCTTTTTCTTTAGCTGTGGTAACTTCATCAATTTTTCCATTAAACTCATCAACCTTCACTTGTAACGCTTTCTCCGAAGAAAACACATCATCTTCAGTAATTTCATCATTGGCTTTTAATTGCTTAAAAATACCAAGTACATCTTGCCTCGCAGTCCTGATCGAAATTTTCGCATCCTCAGCCAAGCGTCTAACATGTTTCGTTAAATCAGTTCTCCTTTCTTCTGTTAAAGGTGGAATTGGCACCCTCACGCAAACTCCATCACTTATCGGATTTAAGCCCGTCCCCATGCCAACAATCGCCTTCTCAATATGCACAATCGAACTCTTATCCCAAGGCTGAATCATAATTGTTCGCGGATCGGGAATAGAAATATTCGCAATATTTTTCAACGGCTGAGTGACACCATACATTTCAACATTCGCGCCTTCCACAAGCCCTGCATTCGCACGTCCAATTTGAAGTCTTGAAAATTCCTCCTTCAAATGCACCATAACTTTTTCAAATTCTTTAACCGCATTTGAAATAGCTTCATTTGTCGTCATATAAATTTTGTTAAATTATTAATTTTAATTTGTAATAAGAGTTCCAATTGTCTCACCTTTCACCGCTTTTGCAATATTTCCAGCTTTTTCCGGATTAAAAACAATCATCGGTAAATTCCCATCCATACACATACTCGCGCAAGTCAAATCCATGACCCCAAGTTTTTGCTCAAGCACTTGAGAAAAAGTCATCTTAGTAAATTTCTTCGCGTTTTTAAATTTCATAGGATCTTTATCGTAAACATAGTCAACTTTTGTAGCTTTTAGTAAAACGTCACAACCCATTTCAAGCCCCATCAACGCCGCCGCGCTATCAGTCGTGAAAAACGGATGACCGGTTCCTCCTGCGAAAATCACGATTCGTCCTTTTCGCAAATGCATTTCCGCACGTTTTGGAATATAAGTTTCAATGGCCTTTTCACATGGAAAATTCGTAACAGCTCGCACATCTGCACCAACATATTTTAGCGCATCCTCAAGTGCCAAAGAATTCATACACGTCGCCATCATTCCGATAGAATCCGATGTAACTCGATCAAGTTTTAAATGTTGAAAATCTCTAAACCTCCAAATATTTCCACCACCAATTACAATCCCAACTTGCACTCCCATGTCCTGCAATTTTTTTATATCTTTTGCAAAATTCATCAAAATTTTTCCATCAATTCCGCTAGCAAGATCTCCTTTGAAAACCTCACCTGAAAGTTTCAACAAAATCCTTTTATATTTCAATTTTGACATTCTGATAAATTAGAAATTACATTTTTATTAAAATATACGTAAGCGCTACCCCAAGCACAATTCCTATGATAAAAATCATCGGAACTTTTTTCCCAGCATCAGACTCTTCTTCATCATGAGCATTTGCAATATCCGCCAAAAGATCAGTCGAAATTATCACATCATCATCGGAATGTTGTCGAATAATATCCTCATACGCATGCGTCGCAATCAAATTCACAAATTTATCAAATTTGATTTTTACTTTATCATTAGGCTTAAGACTCTCTTCTCCCGCAACGGAAATCGACGAAGCCCCCATAGCACCAATGGCTTTCCCTTGAGGTTCATCAATGACAGTAGTCCCTCGGCCTATCCGAAACTCGGCGTCTTCATTTTTCACACGCTTTCCCCTTAAATCAATGATATCATCGTCATTATACATAAAAAGATATGTTAATCTTTATTTAGACTAACACATCTCTTTTATAAAGTGAAGAATTTTTACGCCTCTATGCAACACTTATTTCTTAAAAAATATTGAGGAAACATTCCCTACAAAATTATTCTTCGGATCATACGCAAACGCAAAAACTTCATGATTTCCCGGACCTACGGGATCTTCAACCTTGAATTTCCCATTTGCGTCAGCAATTACAACAGAAGACCTCACGATACTTTTCCATGTAATAAAAACCTTCGTCCCCGGCTGTGCAGAACCATATAAAACTTTAGGTTTTTCTTCCTGTATAACATTAATCCCAGCCGCCGCAAAAATATCTTCATTACGAGGATCAAGATAAGGTAAAAATTTATAGATATAAGCTTTTATAAGATATTTGGTAATATCAAAAGAATTTGTTGAAAGAACATCCGCCCCAAGCACAGAAGCTTGTCCATAATTAAGACTTGCAACATCATCTTCCGCAGGATCCATACTAAGCTCGTCTCCAAAGGTCAACCTCGGAGCCGCAGGCACTTTACCCGAATCAACTTCAAAATCATTGATCGCAAGAACATTCCCATCAGCATCCACAGCATCCACAGCAGACATAGAATATTTTCCATTTTTTAAATTTGCTAAAGGTTTATAAACAGCAACACCATTTTCATCTGTATAAACCGTTATAGATTCAACAACATTTCCAACCTCATCTTTCAATTCAATAACAACTTTTTGTCCGGAAATTTTCTTAGGATTCTTCAATTTAAATAAAGGCTCATTTCCAAGAACCTGTGGTTTCTCTTTGTCTTTAGCCGGAGCCGCAACAAGAACAGGTTTCTCGGATTCTTTTTCTGTAATACCGTAAACAATTTCATCCTCAACCGCCGCTTTTTTGTCTTCATCAAAAGAAACGGTACCGGTCTCTGCCTCAATTGAATCATCAATTCCATTATTATTTAAATCATGTCCAAATTTATCTGAACCGGAATAAAGTCCGGCAAGTCGATTAAATCCGTCTAGATTATCCTTATCAACTTCTCCCCATTTACCATTTCCTAAATAAACCCTGACAGACTCCCCATCAGTTTTATCAAGTTCCTCAGCCAACGCGCTTGCTACGCCTTCTTTTACGGCACCTTTTTCTTCATCGGTATAATCACTCTTTGATTCTTCGATGGCCTGCTCAATCGCCGCATCTTCCGCCGCATCCGCTGCCTTTTCCCCCACCGCTTTTGCGACTTCTTCCACCAACTTTTGAGCTTCCTCTGCGACCACTGCATCCTCAGAAGATTGTTGCCCAGTCGATTCTTCTACCACTGCCTTTGCCGCCGCATCCGCCTCTTCTGCCGCCTTTGCCGCCGCCTTTGCCGCCGCATCCGCCACTGCCTCTTCTGCCGCCTTTACCGCC
>Ga0210006_1000021_pt1 | contig 136182 bp, 157 predicted proteins | sample CryGey02umfilter_2_FD_185452 | JGI IMG/M metagenome (GOLD analysis project Ga0210006, IMG submission 185452) | Groundwater microbial communities from aquifer in Utah, USA - Crystal Geyser 4/10/14 0.2 um filter (SPAdes) (version 3) | ecosystem: Environmental > Aquatic > Deep subsurface >... | reverse complement strand
GGTGATTGTTGCATAGTAGAATGCTCGCGCCCGCTCCTTAGTCATAAGTATAGCTACAAGGAGCACATCTGGTGGAACTGGGAAAAAAGATGACTCGGCAAATGACATCCCAAAAAGCCACCACCTTGCGTTTTTACCTTCCGTGTGACGAACAGCCCAGGTGCTTAAGGAATCTTTTAGTGTCTGTAATTTTTGTTTCATCCTATTGAATAGTTCGTATTTTGCATTTGTTAATTGTCAGTTGTCAACTGTCAACTGTTCGCGAAGCGATTATTGCAATGGTGTCCCATTTGGGATTTCGCGGTCAGGGGTTACTGTCGTTAAAATTTCTTCCCCTACCGCATAGAGCACCATCCCCTGACTTTCAAGTCCGCGAATCGTACGAGTAGGCAAATTTGCTAGCACGGGAACCTGTTTGCCTACTAGAACCGATGGATCCTCGTAGTGCATAGCGATACCGGAAAGAATCTGACGCGGATTTTCCTCGCCAAGATTGATCATAAGCTTAATCAACTTATCCGCATCAGGAACTTTCTCCGCAGAAAGAATTGTCCCTATTTTTATTTCAGCTTTTTTAAATTCATCAAAAGTAATTTCTGTCATAGTGTTTCTAGTATTGGTCTGTTATTTTTTCTGTCTATGTAGCTTTGCAAAATGATTGCTGCGGCTGAGTCGTCTACGCGCTTTCTTTTCTTTTGATAAAATCGTGCTTGCTGAGTAGAGAGGAATTCACGCTCTTCTATGATGGGCAATTCCACAATCTTGCGAAGCTCCACAATAAATCTATCAATCACTTTTTTTACAATATTTGGCTCGCCTTTGTAATTCACTGATTCACCAATAATAATTGTTTCCACAGCCTCATGCGCGCAAATAGTTTTAATCTCTCCGAGACTGCTTTTACTGTTTTCCAGAATAGCATACGGAAAAGCAAGGGTTCCCCCATCGTCAGAAATAGCGAGCCCTATTCGCTTTGTACCGTAGTCAATTCCCAAATAACGCATACATATATGATAGCACACGCGACAGACATTGTGTTTTCGGCAATTTTTGCTAGGATGGGCAAGTGCCTTAATACAGGGATAGGTGGCTGAGTGGTCTAAGGCAGCGGTCTTGAAAACCGTCGTCCATGAAAGTGGACCGTGAGTTCGAATCTCACCCTATCCGCCAAAAAAAATGACTGAGTTTCACTCAGTCATTTTTTGTGTTTGATTGGATACACAGATTATCCTCAGGTTTGGTTTCTATGGGGATGAGTATTCAACTATGGTAGTATACTACTATATGATTTTATACTTACTAGGGTTTCTCGCGTGCGCGCTCGTTATTTTTGTAGCTGCAAAAATAACCTATAAACAGGTCCTTAATATATCTGAGATATTCAATGTCCCTACTTTTCTTGTGTCTCTCCTCCTCGTTGCTTTCTCCACTAGCACGCCTGAACTTTTTGTTGGAGTTAGCTCTGCCCTGCGTGATGTTCCATCTTTCTCTCTCGGTAATATCTTTGGCGCAAATATAATCAACCTTACCTTTGTTGCGGGTATTGTTATTCTATTGAGCAAAAAACCGCTGAATTTGCATGAAAATATTTCCCTAAGCCGTATCATGCTAACTTTTGCAATTGCTAGTACTCCTGTTTTTCTTGTGTTAGACGGAACTCTCTCGCGAATTGATGGCTTAATACTTTTATCACTTTATATTTTTTATGTTTATTGGGTATTAAAAAAACACAAAGAAGATACTGCTGAAATCAAACAGTTGCGCGAGAGGGACATTGGCAAGGCCACAAAAAGTATTCTTCTTTTTGCTTTAGGGATTATACTTTTAGTTGGCGGGAGTGAGGCTATCATCACAATCGCTGAACGAGCAAGCATAGTATATTCAATCACACCATTTGTTATGGGAGTCTTTGCTATTGCGTTCAGCACATGTTTGCCTGAGATTATGTTTGGAATACGTGTTGCGCTGGAGCAAAAACCTGAATTGAGCGCAGGCGACCTTATCGGGTCCTCTGCTGTAAACGCGGCTGGAATCCTTGGTATTGTTGCTATTATATCGCCTATCACCCCTAAGGTTCTAAGTACTGTTTTGATTACTGGATTCTTTGGTATTTTTGTGTTCCTTCTGTATTTTTTGACTTCCGTAAAAACAGAGGTTACTCGCGTGTGGGGAGTTTGGCTCCTTGTATTATATTTCGTTTTTGTTTCCTTTAATTTCATCCTTCATAGTGGCCCTTCGTCTGCTATAATGTAGCCATATCGTTTACGATTCCCGATAGACACGCTGGAGTCGTAAATTTCAAATTTTCTTCCTTACGCGCGTAAGCATACTGTCTATTTTCCACACCGCTACGACTGTAGCATTTTGGATGCTCCGTTTGTAGTTTATAGCAACTATATTTTACTCACGAAGCTTGGTTCAAAAAGGTTGCGGAGTTCTGCGCGTGTCTTAGGTCCGACGATTTCACTCTCCCCATTTATTCCTAACTCTCGCTGAAACGTAGCCAAGGCAGCCTTTGTGCATTGTCCAAAATAACCTGATAGTGGGCAATCATTTCGTGAATAATCTCGTGGCGGATAATACCCCTTTGCAAGAAGCCCTGCCTGAAATGCAAGCACTTCTGTATTTGCTAAAGTTGTTTTGCTTACTGGCGAGTTTCCGCTGTATGGCAAAAGCATGCTTTGATGCGGGCCGACGGCTAGTGATGTCTCACCAAAGAAATCCGCGATACCGAGATATGTTTGAAACGCAAGTTCTTTCAAAACCACCTCCCTCACTGCTGGCGCCCTAAACTGTGATTCATAAATATACCCATACTCAATGAGCACACTTGCCCCATCTACAGTGTTGCTACTCCCTATCGCTATTAGCTCTTGCTCTTCCACTATTCCATTGTCTTCACCAGGGAGGTTGCTAACAGGAAACATTTTAGAAAGTCTCTTAAATATATGGTTCGCAATATCTATTGAAACTTTAGAATTTGAATATTGTCGCTCAGGCGTGTAAATAGCGAACCCATTGTACTCGCCCGGAACCATCGTGCTTCTCGGCGCGATGTCGTTAAAATGCGTGTGAATAATGATGTCAACTTTATGTTCATTCGCCCACTTGTTAATGCCGAACAAGTGGAGCGCGACGTCGGAAGGCGCGGTGTTGTGTGGGACAGGGTCACTCGTTTTTGTTATTCTGCCTTCGGAAACAAGCCTCAGCATTTCCATCTTCTGTGAACGCACAAAATTCTTTATCTCTTCATCATTTGTTGTGAAATAGTTTTCTAAGTGCGGGTTCCAACCGTCTCTTCCTCTGGTCATCACCACTTCATAGTGTCCATCCTCCACCAGATATTGCGCCAGATACAAAGAAAGGTCGGCGTTTAGATCCCGTTCAAGAACGCCACGAAATTCTGTTCCTCCAAAGTTTGGTTCATGACCTGGGACAATCAAAACATTCAATTTCTTTTTCGTGCTTGAGGCATTTTCGAATGCGGAGCGAAGCTGGTCGGAAGTGGTGCTTTGTGTAAAGAAAACTGCGGCCGACATTGGGTCTCCTTCTCCAACTATGAGCATCATTTTTTTGTCAAAAACTCCAACCACAAAAACTGTGCCAAAAAAAGAAACGGCGATTAGCATCTTGTTGAAAGCTTTCATTATTATATGATGCCATTAAAATGGGAAACTCCAAAGCACATCGCGACAGACTGAAAGATTTTGCGTAAAGGCTAACGCCCCAAACCACACAAGGACACCACCAAAAAGAATATTCACATATTGCACCCACGCAAAACTTCGTGAAAGATATTTTTCAATCTCACCAGCAAATGCGCCAATAATTAAAAATGGAACGCCAAGACCAAGCGCGTACGCAACAAGCAAGAAAAATGTTTTTGCTGGCGCTAGCGCAGCAAGGCCGAGAATCGCGCCTAGGGCTGCGCCGACACATGGTGTCCATCCCATTGCAAACGCAGCTCCAAACACAAACGAGGTAACAGTTCGCGAAGAAAACTTTTTGTAAACTTTAAAAATATGAGGTCGCTCTAAAAACGAAAGCTTCACGAGCCCCATCAAATAGAGACCAAAGTAAATAACAATGGCGCCTCCAACACGCGCTAGAATTATTTGAACCTCGGGTCCCACTGTAACAAGCGCTCCATGAAGAACAAGACCAAGCCCAGCGAACACAGTTGTGAAACCAAGCACGAAAAATAAACTCGCATGAAACATTGCGAACCGAGACGCAAGAGCATCTGGAGTTTTCTTTTCTAGCGCAATACCGCCTAGGTATGCGATAAACCCAGGCACAAGAGGAAGTACACATGGCGCAAGAAAAGAAATGATACCTGCGCCAAATGCTATAAAGATAGTGATATCTGACATCAAAACATTGTACCGTGTTTTATTTTCGTACGCACGCTCATATTTAGTTGTTAGTTGCGAATCAGCTGATTCGTGTCTTGAACATAAACGTTGTATACTGTGTCAATGGACGAATATGATTATCAGATTTCGTGGTCAGCGCCCGAGTACGAGCACCGCGAGCACAGCGCCGATTGGTACTGGGCTGTTGGCATTATTTCTGTCTCACTCGCAGTGGCGTTTGTTATCATTGGCAATATGCTCCTTTCTGTAATTATTATTCTCGGCATGGGAACCCTTCTTTTCCACGCAAAGTATCCACCAAAAATTCTTGAGTGCAGACTTTCTAAAAAAGGAGTGCTCGCCGGCGACAGGCTTTACCCTTGGGAGACATTGGAGTCATTTTGGGTGCTTGAAGGAAAGGATAGCATAGGGTTCCACCGTGACCCAAAAATTCTCCTCACTTCTAAAAAAACTTTTATGCCTAATATTGTCATCCCGCTCGGTGAATCTGTTATTGACGAAGTTCATCAGTCACTGTCGCATATGTTGCACGAGGAGCCACAAGTAGAGCCCCTCCCTGAACGCCTCATGCGGAAGATTGGGTTCTAGATATTTTTTGCTTTTTCACCATTTCGTGGTAGAGTGTGTGGGTTCTGTTTTTAGTCAATTGTCAGGTGTTTGTTGTTAATTGTTCTTAAATGCCCTCGTCGTTCAATGGATAGGATATGGGTTTGCGGTACCCACGATGCAGGTTCGATTCCTGCCGAGGGCACAAACAAAAAGAAAACACACAGCCATTCTAGAGTTGCTGGGTGTTTTCTTTTGGCTGTTTTTGAGACAGGTGTCAAATCTACCACAGAAACATTTTTAATTTCACCTCCGCATTGTAAACATCATTACTCTGCGCGTCTTTATATTTTTCTGTAGTTTTTGCGCCAATAAAATCTACCTGCCATTTTGGTCCACTCTTGTAACTAACACTAACTTCAATTTTTTCTGATGATGGTATAAATCTTTCGTAACCCGAATGATTCTTTTCATAACCTACACTTCCTTTGAATTTTTCTCCTTCAACTCCGCCTTGGACACTAAAACTTTCCCCACTGTCAAGGTTTTTCTTACCAACCTCCATACTTATAACATCCCCCTCAAAAACGTTTACAGACCCTCCAACAAAAAAATTTTTTGTTGCTTCTTTGGCTATCGCCTTCTAATCCTGAAAATCACTAACCTGCCCACGTAAAACTTCTGAGGCTCCAACATAAATATTCCCGACATTATTAGGATCTAAATATATTAATCTTGCGCCAACCCCTCCTTCAATAGCCCCACTTTTTAAGGCTCCCCCCCCCCACAGGAATCCTTACTGCTCATTCAAGGGTCGCGCCAAAGTTTAGCAGAAATTCTCCATATTCTGCATTTGTTAATTGTTTTTTATCAATATACTCACCAGCCAGCCGTGTAATGATTGCGTCAGTGGCCACATACCCACTGTAAAGATCTTTAATGTTCCTGTTGGTATCAGCATTCCCTCATCAAGAAAAACTATTTGTTTTTCCTCGCCACTTCCTATGACCATGCCAGACCATATATGAGCGCCACCCTGAAGTGACCCGCTCTGAATCCATGCTTCTATCCCCATGCTTTCTGCTGTTAAAGTAAGGAACTTATGAATGTTGCCACATACCCCAGACTTAACAGTCGGCTTACCATAATTATCAAAACTATCTTTCAACGCATTAAACATGCTATCGTTTAAAACCTGAACATGAGTATCTGCTGTAAACATATCCATATTATAGGTTCTATTAAGTTACTCACCTATAAACTGCATGGTGGCTGCTTTTTGTTTATCATTTAGACCGACGCCTTTTTGTGAAAACCCTTTAAGATTGTTAAAAAACTCAGAGGAGTTTTGTGAATAATTTATTGCTCCACTAGCGACATAATATGCATTGAATGCGTCCTCTGTGGTTACCCCTTTATAAAATTTTGAATCCTTTCCTGTCACACCACTAGTTATTCCACCATACCAAGTAGCCGCAATTGCTTATCCACTAAATTCATTTATTTTTTCATTCTTTTGCCCAATCGAAATTTTAATTTTATCAGCAATTTTTGCCCAATCGAAATCTGCAATTTGATTTTTTACTCCACTTTTTTCTGCGACTTGAAAAGCCTGCTCCGTACCCATTTCAGGCAAATTTTCCTTATTATTATTTTGTTCGCCAGCAAAAGCAGACGACGCTCCAGCAAACAAAGAAAAAGCGAGAAGTAGGTTCGCTGCCTTGTTCCTAAATTTCTCCGGCTCTGCTTTCTCCAAAAAATCAGTACTTTTTTTATTATGGTGTATTCTTTTTCTTCAAAATCTGCTCGTACTTCTTCTAAAGACTCCTCTGGAGGTTTTTCTTGCTTGGCTGTAAAAATATTTTCTAACATATTTATTTCAGCTCATTCATTAGTTTCTTAATCTCCTTATCCTCAATTTTTAAAATTTCCGCGGAGAGCGTCTCGGTGGGATTCTTTTCAAATTCTATTTTCTTTTTAAGTAAATCAATAAATAGGCTATTTTTCTCCGGGAAACCTAAAAATATCTCCACCAACTGCTGACGCTTTGTAAAAGAAAACGACGCCAAAAAATTCCTTACAATTCCATGGTCACTATGTACAATATTTTGTTTATTTAAAACCTACTTTATTTGGCTGTAATCTTTCATATATCAGTACCCTTCCACTGGAAACCCTGCCTTCTTCCATGCGGTAATTCCCCCATCTAGGTTCATTGCTCCCACGAGACCAAACTCCTGCATATTTGCGCAGGCTTTTGACGAGCGTCCACCGCTTTGGCAGTTCACTATATAGATCACACTTGGCGGAAGCGCGCGTATCATCTCGGTAAAACCGCTGTCATATATGTCAAAATTTTTTGCCCCTGGGATATGTCCGTCAGCAAATTCTGCTGGTGTCCGCACATCAATAACAACGGCTTTACCACTTTGGATAACTTTTTGCGCCTCTTCTGGAAGAATATTATTCATACAGGTGTATATTAACAAAAAACCCAATCTTTTCAAGAGATTGGGTTTTTTGTTACGCGATTTTCTTAACCGCTTTTGCGAGTCGAGACTTTTTGCGGTCAGCGGTATTTTTCTTAATAGTGTTGCCCTTTGCTGCCTTGTCTATTGCTTTGTAGGCCTTTGAAAGAAGGGCCTCTGCGGACTTTTTGTCCTTTGAGGATACTAGCTCGCGCACTTCTTTTACGACCTCTTTCATAGCTTTGCTACGGCGGGCATTGTAAACAGCCTTGCGCGCAGAACCACGAATATTGCGTTTTGCTGATTTGATAATTGGCATATGTGGACACACTATATATGATTTCCCAGATTTTGCAAGCCCACAACTTCTGGTATAGTGTACATATGATTGCTCATCTTTATGGCACTATCATCTTTGCGGGCGACCGGTATGTGATCTTGGAAACTGGAGGCGTGGGGTACAAAGTCCGTGTGACCGTGGATACATTGCAGGCCATCAAGAAAAACGATGACAAAAAAGCGTCTCTTTGGATTTACACAGTGGTTCGCGAGGATGCATTGGACTTGTATGGTTTCCAAAATCAAACAGAGTTGGAATTTTTTGAAATGCTCATTAGTGTTTCGGGTATCGGCCCGAAAGGAGCGCTAGGTATTTTGAATGTCGCGCCAGTGGAACACCTCAAGGAAGCCGTCGCTATGGGCGACACTGGCGCCCTCACAAAAGTTTCTGGTATCGGATCAAAGAGTGCGCAGAAAATAATTCTTGAGCTCCGCGACAAGCTCGATGGACACGAGAGTATCACAGGCAGTACAATGCTCGGCGATGAACGCGACGCAATAGAGGGGCTCGTTGCGCTCGGCTACGCCGAGCGCAACGCTCGTGATGCTCTAAAAAAAGTGTCCACTGAAATTAAGGGGACTTCTGCGCGTATCAAGTCTGCTCTTAAACAACTAGGTAGCAACAACTAGAAAACAGAATGGAAAATATTTTACGCATTATTAAGAAATTTATTCCAAGGAATCTTTTCGGCGCGCTTCAACCAGTGTATCACTACCTCTTCGCGCTCATTGCTGTAATTGTATACCGCTTCCCTTCTAGAAAAATAAAAATAGTCACCATCACTGGAACCAAGGGTAAAACATCAACGGCAGAAATAGTAAATGCTATTTTGGAAGAAGCCGGCTACAAAACGGCTCTTTCGGGAACACTTCGTTTCAAAATAGGAGACGAGGAGGAGCGCAACCTATACAAGATGACCATCCCGGGAAGATTTTTTGTTCAGAGCTTTTTGCGACGTGCGGTAAATGCAAAATGTGATTGGGTAATTATAGAAATGACTTCTGAGGGCGCAAGGCAGTTTCGCCACAAGTTCATAGACTTTGACGCGCTCATTTTTACAAACCTGTATCCCGAGCACATAGAGTCACATGGTTCATTTGAAAAATACAAAGATGCAAAGCTCTCAATCGCGCGCGCGATTGTAAGTTCATCAAAGCGTCCACGAATAATTATTGCAAATGCTGACAATCAGTATGCAAGTGAGTTCCTCGCCGTAGATGCTGACACAAAGACAACATACTTACTCAAGGATGCAGAGCCATACACTCTGGAAAAAGATAAAACTATTTTTAATTTTACGGGTTCGCCTATGAGCTCTCACCTCTCTGGTGCTTTCAACCTTTCAAATATTCTCGCGGGGATTTCTTTTGCGCGATCCATAAATATTTCACCAGAGGTCATCCGTCGTGCGATTGAAAAGTTCCACGGTATTCGTGGGCGCGTGGAACACATAAACGCGGGACAGGATTTTGACGTTATTGTGGATTACGCTCACACTACTGATTCACTAGAAAAAGTGTATGAGGTTTTCCAAGACTCGCGAAAGATTTGCGTGCTCGGTGGCACTGGCGGGGGGAGAGACTCCTGGAAACGCCCTGCGATGGGAGCGATAGCAAGCGCTCATTGTGATGAAATAATCCTCACAAACGAAGACCCATACGACGAAGACCCAGAGAAGATTGTCTCTGAAATTTTGGCTGGGATAGAAGGTGGGCAAGCTGAGGTGATTATGGACCGCCGTCTTGCAATCGCTACAGCCCTAAAAAAAGCTGAGATTGGCGACGCTGTCATCATTACCGGCAAAGGCACCGACCCATATATCATGGAAGCGAGTGGTAGAAAAACTTCCTGGGACGACGCAACTGTCGCGCGTGAAGAACTTGCAAAACAAGGATTTAAAAAAAAATAACTCAAAAACCCTCACTATGGCCGTATCCTATACTATAGTATAGGATACGGCCATAGTGAGGGTTTTTATTTGAGCGAACATTTGATACAATACACTGATGCAAACATTATCGTTATTCCCATCTCTCTTAGATTTCCAGATGCTTGGCGTCTTTATGCTTCGTGCCACACTCGGTTTAATTTTTGTTTATTTTTGGTATGAAAAAGTTACACACCAGCGCGCGGAGCGAACCCATTTTTTTGAGAAGCTCGGCCTTCGCCCGTCAAAGGTTTATTTTTGGACAGTGTCCTCTGTAGAGGGTATCGCTGGCTCGCTTCTGGTTGTCGGCCTATACACACAGGGTGCCGTATTAGCAACAGGCACTCTTATGCTTGTTGCGGCATTAATAAAGTGGAGAAAACCTTCTGCTCTCCCACGAAACACTATTGAGTTTTACATTATTCTCGCTGTTGTATCTTTCTCGCTCGTCTTCCTTGGACCAGGAGCGTTCGCGATAGACCTGCCACTTTAATTTGTGCGCCCAGTAGGAATCGAACCTACGACCGTCTCCTTAAAAGGGAGCTGCTCTACCGACTGAGCTATGGGCGCATAATAAACATTTGACTCAAAACATGTGACAATTGACCAACCAAAGAATCAAATTGCAATGGGGAAATACTACCACAAATAATGGTTTTTTCAAATTTTTCGAATAGGCGGTTTTTGTGCTAAAAAGTTATCCACAGGTACCCCTTGCGAGCGGAATATAGTAGGGGTATAATATATGCAGATGTAATTAGTTGGTTCGCAAATTTCAAACACTAGTCAGTTTATTGACCTAACAACAAGAAATTACCGCACATAACCATCATTTGCACATTGCGCAATAAACAGCGCCAAAGAAACTGTTCTTTCCGCCTCATACAGGCAAATTAAAAACAAAACCAGCTCACGCTGGTTTTTTTATTGTCCCACTATGTACGTATAATATACTATAGTATATTATACGTACATAGTGGATTTTAGATACTCAAAATTAATCTCTCCAGCGCAACATCCATCGGCTCTCCCCCGCGATGAGCCTCATGGTAAAGAGCCACGAGTGCGCGCGAGAGATTTTTAATTTCCTCTTGTGTGTAATTTTTTGCAAAGATTCGCGCTTTTGGCGCGACATAAGTACTAAGTCCGCAGTCGTCCCCCGCCTTTGCCTTTTTCATAAGCGCAAGATTTTTTACTGCCCAAAAAAGCGTGCCAGAAATTTCTTCAGATGACAGGCCTGCGCTAGTCGCCTTTTGGTACAAAACCCAAAGTTCTTTCTTGTTGCGTTTCCCAAGCGCGTCTCCTAAAGAGAAGATATTAAACTCTGGGCGGTTGTCTGCTTTTTTAGAAGCATATTCTTCCACCTCTGCTTTTGTCGCCTTTATCTCGTCTCCAATTTTTTTATCTAGCTCAGGTTCAAATACTAAAAATGAATTTGGCGACAAACGAAGTTCGTTTGAGTGCGCCAAGAGGACTTCCTGCTCCGCTTTTTTATCAAACAGGCAATCAAAAACAAAAAGTGACGTACCCCCAAACAAACCTTGCGATACTGCAAATGAATGAAGGAGTTCTTTTGAAAGTTCGCCCTCTAGAATAGAGCGTTCCTCTCCGCATTTTTTGCCGAGCTCCTCGCGTAAAGCGCGAAAACGCGTGCGTCCTTTCTCTCTGTCTTTTCCGTAAATAATGTATAGCATTGCCTTTTGTTTTAGTCACATGTCAAATGTTCATCTATTTAATATCCTCCATTGAACCAAAGCGTGGGCCTTTCATCACAGACACGGTGATAGGCACTGGGAAATCCACCGCGTGCTCCATCGCCTCCTCCACGACGCCGCGCACTTTGTCCACACTCCTCTCATCCACTTCATACAAAAGTTCATCATGGATTTGAAGTAACAAATGCGCGTGAGGCAAGAGCCCTGCCCTTCCCAAACCATCGTGAGCGCGCTTCATCGCGACCTTTATAATGTCCGCGGCCGTCCCTTGAAGCGGAGCATTCATTGCCATTCGTTCCGAGCTCGCTCGTATAAACTGAATCGGCGATTTGAGGCCGGAAAAAAATCTGCGTCGCCCAAAGTATGTGGTAGTGAAGCCGTCTTTTTTTGCGAGCGATTTCACTTCCTCAAAATATTTTGCAATCTTGGGGAATGTTAAAAAATAGTTGTCATAAAACTCTTGCGCTTCGGCGCGAGTGGAACCCAAATTGTCCTTGAGCGCGTTCACACCCATTCCATACACAATACCGAAGTTGATCACCTTTGCTCTGCGACGCATCTCTGGAGTTACGTCTATTTCTGGAACTTTAAACACGCGCGATGCGACAGACGTATGCACATCCGTACCAACGCGAAAAACTTCCATCAAATGTTCGTCTTTGGATAAGGACGCAAGCACCCGCATTTCAATCTGCGAGTAATCAAACGCAAGAAGTGTTGAGCCATTGGGCGCCACAAATGCGTTTCGTATTGCCTCGCCATACTCCCCGCGCACGGGAATATTTTGAAGGTTTGGGTTTGATGAAGACATCCTTCCTGTGGTTGTTCCGGCTTGGTTCAGCGTAGTGCGCAAACGCCCATCATCTCCTACTAGCTGTGGCAAATTATCTATGTACGTTGAAAGAAGCTTTTGAAGTTCTCTGTATAGCAGTATATCAGCAACAATGGGGTGCGCGTCCTTTAGCTTCACAAGCTCCGACTCGCGCGTGGAACGCGCTCCGCCTTCTGTTTTTTTGAGCCCTTTTGCATTGAGCACAAGTTTGTCAAAAAGTATTTCCCCAAGTTGTTTAGGCGAATTCATATTAAATTCTCCTCCCGCATGTTTGTAAATACGTGATGTGATTTTATCTAACTCAATGTGGTATTTTTTTGAAAGGTTTTCCAAATGCCCTTTGTCTATGAGAATTCCATATTTCTGCGCTGATTCAATAATAGGAATGATGGGAAGCTCAATATCGCGATACACCGCACCAAGCCCCTGCCTTCCTATTTCCGCCTCAAGCTCCTCAAACGCGTCCGCAAAATTCTTCTTTTTTGTGTGATGAAGAATATCCTCAAGAGATGGCGTGGTAAGCTCGGAGTTTAAAAGCCACAATGCGATTTGTGCCTGTTTAAATAGCGCTGAATCCACGACTTCTTCATTTTCTGTTTCTTCAGAAATCGGCGCGCGAATAATTCCTAGCAAATCATGCAAACGGTCACGAAGCCCGCGGAAATCTAGGTCAGCAAAAAGCGCCTCGGCTTTTTCGGGCTCAAAACTTTCTCGCCATACTTTTTTTGGCAAGGAAAATTCTATCGGGGCATTGCGTCGCACTGTTGCAAGTGTTTTAGAAAAGAACGCTTCTTCCTCTCCGTCTTCTAGGAGTTTAATAATACGCGGAGTTAAACCAGCTTTCTTAAACGCATCTTGTTCTTTTTTTAATTTTTTATAAATTTCCTCTATTGAACCAAATGTCGTAATGAGCGTGGTTGCGGTTTTTTCACCGATACCTTTAATGCCGATAATGTTGTCCGATGGGTCTCCACGAAGACCCTTGTAGTCTGGGAGGAGTGCAGGATTAAAACCAAAACGCTCTACGACTGCTTTCTCATTGTATAAAATAATGTCGTTGATTCCCTTTTTCAATGTGTACACAAGCACGCGATTATCATCCACAAGCTGAAGCGTATCCATATCTCCCGACGCAATGATAATTCGCAAATCTTTTTCCTTTTTCATTTTTTCCACAATAGTCGCAAGAAGGTCGTCCGCCTCAAAACCGGCAAGCTCGTATGCGGGGATACCGAGCGACGCAAAAATATCGCGTGAACGTTTTATTTGGTGTACCAAATCGTCCTCTGCTTTTGCGCGACCGAGCTTGTACGCTTCGTATGCTTCGTGTCTAAACGTAGGCTGAGGTAAATCAAAACACCCAACTATATAGTCTGGCTTTAGATCCTTGATAATCTTCATTATCATTGTGGAGAGCCCGTAGAGCGCGCCGGTCGGCTCGCCTTTGCTTGATGAAAATTCTGGCAACGCGTGATACGCGCGGTGCAGAATCGCATGCGCATCTAAAAGGATAAGTGTTCTCTCCCTATTTTTTTTTACTGTTTTTGCCATGATTAATTATTTGTCGCGTCCAGGACGTGAATTTGCTAATTCAGAAACGACTATTAAATTATCCCACGGTTAAATGGTTCCCAAATGGAACCCCTGTTTGCAGGATTTAAACGGGTCAATCGCTTAACCAATCCCCAGTTACCTGTCGCACACCTTCGCCCGCATATTCAAAGGAAAGATTTATGATGTCCTTTGGCATCGCTTCTTTAACCTGCTCTGGCCATTCAATAAAAATAAGATTGTGTTGGTAAAGCAAAAGCGCGTCCCAATCCAATGCGCGCATTTCTTTGCTATCCTCTAGTCGATACGCGTCAATATGAATAAGCTTTGTAAAACGCTCGCCCATAACAGACCCGCGCGGAATGATGTACACTTTTTCTAGAATGAATGTAGGGCTCGTGACAACCTCGGCAACGCCCAAAATGCTAGCAACGCACTTTACAAAAGCCGTCTTGCCTGCGCCAAGGTCACCAGAAAGCCCGACAACGGTCGCTGTTTCCTTTAAAGGATTTTTTGCGATGGCACTCAAAAACCCCTCCGCCACTGCGCGTAATTCTTCTAGACTTTTGACCTCTTTCTTCATTCTCCTATGTTACCATTGTTGGGGTAGAATGTAGAATATTGAATATAGAATTAGGATAGAGAAAACCCGCCAAAAGGCGGATTTTCTGCATCTATTCTAGATTAAACATTCTACTCCTAGTGTTTCTCATATGAGAATCTTCCGTACAAATGGTTACCCAAAAGCACAAGAATTAAGACAAGGATTAGCAACAGAATCCACTCAAAGATTGTTGAAGGCACGAATGATCCAGTGCCAAAAATATTCGCGCTAATAACATTTTGTGTTGTTTCCGCACGGTGCATCACATATGCAACCGCATCTCCTTGAGCGCCATTTGTTCCTGTATACACCATATTTGCTGTCACAACCAAAACCTCTCCGGACCTAAGTGAGCGCCCAGAAGTTGCAAAAATAAAGGCTTCTCCCCCTTCTTTTGATGCAAGCGTTTTCAAATCAACAACTACAGAATTGTCTGTGCTTGAGAATGCGCCCTTTGTCGAGCTATCAATATTAATTGACGCTGGGAATGTCACGCGAAGCACAACATCCTTGAGCGACTGCGTACTTTCGTTTTTCCACTTCACATAATATGTGCGCTTTTCTCCAGCACCAATCATCTCTGCTCCACCTTCAATTGAAAGAGAGACGAGTGACTGTTCTGAGCTTCCACTTGTGACCACTGTAGTTGTTGGTTTCAAAACAGCATGGGTTACAACAGTTACTACTGGTGTCACAGCGTATGTGCTCACCTGTGAAACAAACGAGTTCACAGCACCATATGATGTCCCATACAAATTTTGCGCAACTACACGATAGTAGTATGTATGACCAGACACAAGACCAGTAACATAGCCTGAATGCTTAACTACCGAAAGATTGCCGACATTTGTCGTTGTTGTTTTATTCCCCAGACTTGCTGTTGGCCCCCACTCAAAGTAAGCGTTTGAAGATTGACTGTTTGACTCAAACACAAGCCCATTAAGTTTTGCTGTTGTTCCAGTTTTCTCTGTCACAAGGAGGGTGTTTACAGTTGGAGCTGAACCAACGTTGGTGTTGTAGTTGTAATTATAATTGTATGTCTGCCCTGTTGTTGTGAATGAAAGAGAGCTTCCATACACTGTGCCCTGCGAATTCTGCGCTACCGCGCGGTAATAGTATGTTGTGTTGACAGTAAGTCCAGTGATTGTATTGTTGTAACTTGTTGCGTTTGTGCCGTAGTTAATTGAAGTTGTGGTGTTGCCATAATATGCTGATGTCCCCCACTCAAACCACGCGTTTGTGTTTGCGCCATTTGGCGTCACGTAGCCATTCAAGGTTGCAGAGTTTTGAGAAACGGAACTTGCGGAGTTGGTAGTGACGGTTTGCTGCGTGTATGTTTGCACTGCGCACGGAGGAGTTGTGAAAGACAATGCCCCCCCGTTTGAGGTTCCATATATATTTGAGAATACCGCGCGGTAGTAGTATGTGGTGCTTTGATTAAGACCAGAAACTACCTGACTGAAACTTTGAGGCGCATTGAAAACCTGAGTTGTGGTTCTAGAACCAGCACCCGAATCAACAACACTAAAACTTGTCCCATATTCAAACCATGCGCTTGTTTGCGCCCCTCCTGTGTCGCTTAATGTTGCGTTTAGTGTGGCGCTTGAGCAACTCGCAACTGTAGCTGTTTGCGCAGACACAAGACCTGCACCCGCAAAAAGCGCTGAAATCGTCATAGCGGTAACACCAAATAATTTAATTTTTGTATTCATGATTGTAAATAAAGTAAAGAATAATTTACTTTTTAAAACTATGAACTTGTTTGTTCATAACTTTAAAAAGTACAGAAGGAGAAAGAAATAATAATTTCTCCTTCTGCGTGACAACAACGTTGTCTTTTTTAAAGAGCATTACCTGTTGTACCAGAAGGGCTTCTCCCGCCAGTTGTTCCTTGCGGTACACCGCCAGCTGGAACAACAACTGAAGGTGGCGGTGTGACGACAGACGGCGCCCGCACAATCACTGGTGGGTTTGGAATAAACGTCGGTGTCCCACCGTATATTACTTGTGGAGGAGCATAATAACTATTGCTGTATCCATAACCATATCTGCCATAATATGGCATCGCAGGTTGCGGTCTTACAACAATAATTTTTCTGCCAACCCTTGGCGTTTCCACTTCCTTTTCAGGGAGTGGTGTAAACTCTACTTCTGTTTTGCCAAATGTTGGGTCAACAGTGCTGAGTATCGCTTTGGGTTCAACCGGCTTGGTGACAAATGTTGGTTGTTGTGGTTTTTTCGCTTTCCACACACAACGAAGTTTCTGGCTTCCATCACTGAGGACTTCAACTTCGACCTTGCCTTTGTTCCCGCCGGCTTCACATTCGTCTCCAACATTTGGCAACTTTACTTTGGCCGTCGTAACCGGTTTTGGTTTTGGTTTAACCTTGACCTTAGCCTTTTGTTTTTTGGGCTTCTTGCATGTGTCACAGCAACATTTATTTATGTCACTGCTCATTACTATCTTGTTTTCGTTATTGAGAATAATCTTGCTGCTTCTATTATCCCAAAGTGTTTTCTCGCACAAGCTCAACTCAACAAGCCCAATGAACCACAGTAGTAATGCAATGATTGCCAGTACCCATACCCATTTATTGCCTTTGCTTTTTGTTTCGCTATTATTTTCCACATCACACCTCCTTCTTCATTGATTTTTCAAACCATAAATTCAACAAGGTTCTATTGGTAAATTCTGGTACTATTATATCATAATGGATTAAAAAGTCAACCCCCAGCAAATGCTCCATGTTTGAGCGGTGCTTTCCTACTGTTGGTGACGTTTTAGCGATTAAAAAATTACTCGGTTTCTACTTCCTCATTATCCTCCTCTTCATCCTCCTTCTTGCGTTTTTCCGTTGATTCATAAATTATGCGCCCTATTAGAGTAGCTGACAGTATCGCAATAATAAGCGCTACCCACCCAATAAGCGTTGTTGGGAAGATGCCACTTCCTGGCCCGATGACCGCAGCCGTATTCTTGTTTGTAAAACCGTCCTCAGTCACAAACGGAGTAGTTGTCGTTGTTTTTTTTACAGCCACAACTGGCTCTACTGTCTGGTTTACTTTTGGTGCTGGTGTAACAACATGCGAATTTGACTGGTATGTAACAGTTAGAGAAGTTTGCTTTGGTACTAATGTTGTGAACGACGAAACTGGAGAGTAAACGGTCGCCCCACCTCCCATTGCTACCGAGCGATACGAATATGTCTGCCCTGGGTTAAGATCGCGAATGTTCCATTCAAAAGTTCCCTCGTCCCAAATCCCTTGCACCGCCACCGCTGTTGGAGCATTGTTGTTATTGTAGATTTCAAACCACACAGTTGAGTTTTTTTGCGGATTTGAAACATGTCCAACAATAGTAGCGTTGTTTTCTGTAACGTATTTTGCGGTTACTGGCGTTAGCATAGGCGCTGCAAGAACGTCACCAACAAACGCAAAAAGCGCGATAGTGAGCACTGCTATGGCACGAATTGATTGGAATATAATGTTATTCATAATATTGTATATTATAGCATATTGGACAAAAAAGTCAATAGGCAAAGAAAAAGCCCGAGCTTATGAATCTCGGGCTTCGCGAAAAGATTTTCCGCTATTTTGTTGCGAATCCACCTCCTTGTTCCTCCCTTTGACGTATTGCAAGGTCGTTGCTCAGGCGGATATAGATCCCCGCCCACTTTCCTGGGTTGTATGCCTTGGGACAAACGGCATTTGTGGTTTTACCCTCGCATGCTCTTTGCTCATTTGCTAGGCCGTCAACTAGATTGCCTAAACACACACCATCGGCACCGTAATTCCCTGTTTTACAACTGGGATGAACCATCGGCTCGTCGCGGTAATTACTCACCTTCGGACCGTCTACCGCCACTGCATGCTTTTTCTCTGCGGTTTTCTGTCTATTTCCAGGACGCTCCCACAAATTTGGCGGGTAGACGACCTGAACAGAAGGTTGAGAAGCATACTGCGATTGAGCGCGGTATCCTGAAGTATTGTAACATCCAGCCTTTTGCTGTGCGCGACGTACCAAACTCTCGTAGGAAGCTTCTCCTCCAGAGTCGGGGTCGTTGCACATACCAGGCCTTGGCGGGTACATTCCCTGCTTCGGCGTTGTGTCGCAATATACCGCGACCGCGCCACACTGAGAATACTGAGAATACCCAGAGGGCCCAGTTGGATAAGGAGGGTCAATATAAACAATCTCATCGTCCCCCGGTTTCCAGTGAGCACCCTTTGTAACCTCGTGACCAATAGCCGCTCCAGCGAGACCTCCAAGAATACCGCCTTTGAGTACCTTGTAGCCAATATATGCCCCTGCTACAGTGCCACCGATCGTCTGCGCGCTTCTGTAGTTCGGGTTTTCGGTTGCGCAACCTGAAAGCCATCCTGGCAACATTGCTGCCAGGATAATCAGCATGAATTTCTTCATGATTTTCTCCTCTCGTTTTCAAAATTCAATTGAACGGTAGATTCTCCAAACGCGAACCTTTCTAATTGGTATTATACCAAATCCATAATTTTTGTCAAGTGGTGACTTCCCCTCAAAAGCCATATAATATTGAAATATTATGTTGCGTTTTGACGACACAAGCAGTGATGACCAGATTGCAAAACTTCACGAAAAGGAAGAGGAGGATTTTTTGCAGATAATGTCTAAAAAGTACGGCATCCCTTACGCGGATTTGTCTGGTGTTCCCGTGGACACGACTACGGTTGGGCTCATCAAGGAAGACCGCGCGCGCGCGGCCCTCATTGCTCCGTTTGAACTCGCAAATAAAAAACTAAAAGTCGCGCTTTTTTCACCAATGCAAGCAAACACGAAAGAAGTCCTCACAGAACTCGCGGAACGCGGATACAATATAGACCAGTATCTCGTGTCGCATGCAAGTTTGGAAAAGGTGTGGGAGCGTTACAATGAAATTTCCGGCGCTACAAAAAGCGAAGCGGGGATGGTGGATATTTCTGGTGAGAATATGGATGGTCTTGTGAAAAAATTCACAACTCTTGAGGACGTAACAAGAGCTCTCAAGACAACCGTCACCGAAAAAACAGCTCGCCATATTTCTAATATTTTTTCTACTGTGATGGCTGGAGCTATTGGTATCCACGCATCGGATATTCATATTGAACCTGCTGAAGATTCTATTCATATTCGCTACCGCATAGACGGCGTACTTCACGAGGTTGCAACACTCCCCTCTGGAATCTATCGTCTATTTAGCTCGCGCTTGAAACTTCTCGCGGGGTTGAAACTGAACGTCGGCACCGAAAGCCAAGACGGGCGTTTTAGTATCAAGATTTCTGGAATGGAAATTGAAATGCGCGTGTCGGTAATTCCCGGAGCGTACGGCGAAGGCGTGGTGATGCGTATCCTCAACCCCCAATCACTAGATGTGACACTTGAAGACCTTGGTATGTCACCGCGACTTTTGGAGATAGTTGACCGCGAAATTAAAAAACCTCACGGAATGATTTTGAACACGGGCCCTACAGGGTCTGGAAAAACAACCACACTTTACGCGTTTCTAAAAAGAATCTATTCGTCTGAAATAAAAATGATGACGATTGAGGACCCTATTGAATATCATTTGAAAGGCGTGTCTCAAACACAAGTGGATGCAGAAAAAGGCTATACCTTTTTGGAGGGGCTCCGTTCGGCAATGCGACAGGACCCAGACGTAATTATGATTGGTGAAATCCGCGATGGTGAGACTGCGAAGGTGGCTATTAACGCCTCCCTCACTGGCCATATGGTATTTTCCACTCTTCACACCAACACAGCCGCTGGAGCAATCCCGCGTCTTATAGATTTGGGCGTAACTCCGAAGGTTATCGGGTCTTCGCTCACCGTTGCCCTGGCGCAACGTCTCGCGCGCAAGCTTTGTGACGAATGTAAAAAAGAAGACACTCCTAACGAACGAGAGCAAAAAATTATTAACGAGGTTTCGGCGCATATTAAAGAAAAGGTTGGCGGGGATGTGCAAACGAAAAAAGTATGGCGAGGTGGTGGTTGCGTGAAATGCAACAACACAGGATATCGTGGGCGCGTTGGGATCTTTGAAGCAGTGCTTATGACCGCGGAGATTGAGGCTCTCCTAGACGCAATCCCTTCGGAACGCGAGATTCGCGAGATCGCAAAAAAACAGGGGCTTCTAAATATGCGCGAAGACGGTATTGAAAAAATTCTCGCAGGACTAACATCGTTTGATGATGTGGAGAGAGTAGTGGATTTGGAGAGCGAATAATAATATAAAAGCCCGACAACGCTTCGCGTTGTCGGGCTTTTCTTATACAGCGAGTAAACGCATAATTTCTTCGGGCGCTGTGCGTTGGCAAACAGGGTCGATCTTTTCGCCATTTGGCAACTCTACAAGCTTGTTCATTAATTTTCTGCTTGTTGCGATTGCAACCACCTTGCCTTCATACAACCGGTCAAACATCGAGTTTAAAAACTCGTTATGCTTATCAATGTTGACCGCGACCACATCCGCGTTTCTTCCCGCTCGTAGCGCGTCCTCATGCGAGGTCGCAAATACAACCTTGTGGTCTTTCATAACCTCCGAATAGACAGCGTGGTGATCCGCGCAAACTCCCAAAACAACGATCTTTTTTGTACTTCCCTTTGTCATTACATACTCCCCTTATTTAAACAACAAACTCGCAATTCGGTGCGAGAAACCGTATCCCATAAAAACGATACCAAATCTACGCCAGAAGGTCAATTGTTTTTTGTTCACGAAAACGATACAATTTCTAGGAAGTACTAGTTGCGTTCCTATGAATTTTAGTGTAGTTCGCGTACGCAGAGAGTTAAGTACTGCGCCACACAACCTCTTTGGTGTTTGTTTAGGTACAGTACGAGGCGTGGATGAAATTTATGACCAAGCTGTATAATAATACTGCGCGGGAGTAAATTTCATCCGTAACGAAGTAATGCGCCAAACAAACACAAAAGAAAAAATCCCACACATAAACCTCGATCAGTTCTCACAACACAAGGAAGTGAGTTAGGAATTGGTCTAAGGATGGCATCAGTGGTCTTTGCAACAAAGCGAAGTACCAATGCGTCCTCGTCCAGAACCATGTGAACCCGAAGGCACAACTAAGAGAGGCTTATGTATAGGATCTTTTTTAAAAAAACAGACTGTAACAAAAAATTGCCTTCCATTCATCTCTAAAACTAGACTAGCACAAATCAATTTTTATGTCAAGCCCCCAACTCAACAATCCGGAAGAACTCAAAAATGACCTTGAAAAGTCTGGGGATTTTTCATTTCTTGACCAAACTCTCCGTCCTAATAAATTTGACGAATACATAGGTCAGGAAACGATCAAACAGAATTTAAAAATTCTTCTTCAGGCTGCAAAAGAGCGTTCTCATCCTCCGGAACACGTCCTTTTTTACGGGCCACCGGGGCTCGGAAAAACAACGTTGGCACATCTTATCGCGAACGAAATGGGTTGTCAAGTGAAATCAACCTCTGGCCCAGCTATTGAAAAAGTCGGCGATTTAGCGTCTATTTTGACCAACCTTTCCCCAGGAGATGTGCTCTTTATAGACGAAATACACCGTTTGAATAAAATGATTGAGGAAGTCCTCTACCCAGCGATGGAGTCTGGAGTTCTTGATATCATTATTGGCAAAGGCCCTAGCGCGCGCACGATACAGCTAGACCTCCCGCCTTTCACAATGATTGCGGCGACCACGCGAGTGGCGCTCATTTCCTCCCCTCTTCGCTCGCGTTTTTCAGGAGGGACTTTCCGTTTGGAGTTTTACACCGAGGACGAGATTGAGAAAATAGTGAAACGTTCGGCTAACATTCTTGGCATTACCCTCTCAGATGACGCTGCGCGGGAAATCGCTCGTTGCAGTCGCGCAACCCCGCGCACCGCAAACTACCTTTTGAAACGCGCGCGGGATTTTGCACAGGTGCACAAAGGCGATTTGTCTTCCAAGTACGTCGCTGACGCTCTCGCTTTGCTTGAGATTGATGAGCTTGGACTCACAGCTTTGGACAGAAAAATCCTGGAGGTGATTATTGAGAAATTCAAAGGCGGTCCTGTCGGACTTTCCACAATAGCCGCTGCGCTCTCTGAAGAAATGGCAACACTTGAAGAAGTGAACGAGCCCTACCTCCTCCAACTCGGCCTCATTGAACGCACCCCACGTGGTCGCCTCGCCACCCCACGTGCCTATGAGCATCTCGGTTTTGATGCACCAGAAGAAGCGCAAAGAAAACTTCTGTGAAATAAATTACAACACACTTCCCACAAATCAATGGTGGCTGTCCCCATTTATTCCACGTGCCTCTGTGAAATAAATTACAACACACTTCACACAAATCAATGGTGGCTGTCCCCATTTATTTATAGGCTCCCAGCCTCAATCCCCAGCAATTCCTCGCGAGCGCGGATAATTGCTGGGGATTGGGTTTGGGAAAATATTTACTTTTCTGATATGCTTTCAAAATAATATTATGTCTGGACATAACAAATGGTCGCAAATAAAGAATAAGAAGGCGGTTACTGACGGCAAGAGAAGCAAGATTTTTGGGAAATTCTCAAAGCTTATTGCTTTGGAGTCAAAAAAAGTGGCGGGGAACCTCACTTCACCTGGTTTGCGCGCCGTGATTGAGCGCGCGAAAAAGGAGAATATGCAAAATGAGCTCATTGAACGCGCGGTCAAAAAAGGCGCTGGTGGAGACGCAGGCAACATGGAGGCGGTGCTTTACGAAGCATACGGCCCTGGCGGTTGCGCTATTCTTATTGAAGGTCTTACCGACAACAAAAACCGAACTGTCGCGGAGATTAAACACATTCTTTCAAAACGTGGGCTCGCACTCGCGGGGCAAGGCGCGGCAACGTGGGCATTTAGTAAAACAGCCGAAGGATACGAGCCCCAAACTACATTTCCATTGTCAGACGAGGACGGCGAAGCCTTGTCATCCCTCCTTGAAGAACTTGACGACCACGACGACGTGCAGGAGGTCTACACAAACGCTGAATAATACAATAACAAACCAAAATCCCTGTGTTACGTGCACAAGGATTTTGGTTTATAACAAAACTACCTTCCTTTTCCCCTATCATGGCAATAGAACGCTATAGCGTTCTATTGCCATGATTAGTGTTTGGGATGCAGGAGTGAAGTCTATTTATTTGAGTGTATAGCAGAGGAAGTGTTACACTTCTATTATGCGGATTATCTCAATTGACCCTGGTTATGAGAGGCTCGGTATTGCCATTTTGGATAAGGGAAACAAGGAGGAGCTTGTTTTTTCTGAATGTTTTAAAACAAAAGCTGATATTCCTTTTATGAACAGATTGGAGCTTATAGGACGAGAAGTGGCGCGTATTATAGACGAGCATGAGCCAGAAGCTCTCGCTATTGAAAATCTCTTTATAGAAACAAACCAAAAGACTGCAATGAGGGTCGCCGAGGTGCGCGGAGCTATTCTATACCAAGCGCGCATTTTAGGGCTTGAGATTTATGAATACACTCCTCTTCAGATCAAAGTCGCGGTGACTGGTTACGGGAAGGCTACAAAAACTCAAGTTATGTCTATGGTTAAAAAGCTTGTTTCTGGCGCGGGTTCTATAAAGCAAGACGACGAAATGGACGCAATAGCCATAGGACTCACTCATTTTGCGCACGCACGCCCTCGAAAAACCCTTGAGAATAAAGGGTGTTAGTGTTGTTTTATCGCTTTCCACACTTTATCCCCAATTTTAAAAATAATCACTTGCATAGAAAAAAACTTTTTGCTACAACTATGAAAGCCCGTTCAAAAAGGTTGTTCGGGTTCTTAATTTAAATATAAAAATATGTCCGAAGATGAAGTAACAGAGGAAGAAATGGCCATTAGTGATGATGTTGATTTTGCAGATGATGGTGTTGATCTTGGCGACGACGACATAATAGAGGAAGAAGGGGTTGAAATGGAATTCAGCACTCGCGAGATTGAATAACAATTTAGCAAAATAAATAAAAAACCGAGCCAAGCACTATTCTAGTGCTCGGCTCGGTTTTTTATTTTGCTAAATTATTCTCACAAACCTTCTCTTCCCTATTTTGTAAACACCTGGTGTAGCAAACAATGTGTCGTCTGTGATTTTTTCTTCTTCTCCACTAAGTCGTTTCACAGCGCCCTCCTCAACGAGCCTCCTCCAATCTGTCATTGATGAAACAATTTCTTTTGATTTCAAAAGTTCTCCAAGTTTTCCTTCTCCTTTTATCTCCTCAATATCCTCAGGAATTTCCTTCTTTTGAAAAGTTGAAATAAATGCTTCCCGCGCACGAACTGCCTCATCTTTTCCGTGGTACATTGATACAATTTCTTCTGCGAGTTGTAGTTTCACATCGCGCGGGTTTTTCCCGCGACCGAGCGAGGCTTCCGCTTCTTCTACTGTGCTCATAGGCACCCTCGTTGCGTGTATAAAATATTTAACAATTAACTCATCACGAAGACTCATCACTTTCCCAAACATATCATCTGCGGTATCGGCTAAGTTGATAGTGTTCCCCCAACTTGAGCTCATTTTGCGTCCATCCAATCCTTCTATCAAATCCAACATCAAAATGCTCTGTGGTTCTTTTTTGAAATGCTCCTGAAGTTTCCTTCCTGAAAGCATATTAAACTTTTGATCTGTTCCTCCAATTTCTACATCCGCGTTTACAGCAACGCTGTCGTACCCCTGCATAAGCGGGTATAATAATTCTCTCAGTGAAACGCGAAGCCCTTTATCAAGACGAACTTTTATATTTTCTCGGGAAATAAAATCTGAAAGAGAAAAAACTTCCGCATGCTCGGTAATCTCGCGATACGTAAGCAGTTCAAGCCATTCAGTATTGCGATGCTTTTCCACTTTCTCCATATCAAGAATTTCCCCTGCTTGTTCAAAATATGTAGCAAGGTTTTCCTCTACAGTTTCACGCGCGAGCATTGGGCGTTCTGCTTCTTTGTCCGAAGTGTCACCAATAACACCAGTAAAATCTCCTATAATAAAAACAATGGTGTGCCCAAGATCTTGGAGGTCGCGAAGTTTCCATATTGCTGTTGCCCTCCCAAGATGGATATTTGGGCTTGTGGGGTCTACTCCAAATTTAATTCGAAGCTTCCTCCCAGAAAGAAGTTTCGCGCGCAAAGCATCTGGATGAATCACCTCAGCGACTCCTCGGGTTAATATTTCGTCTATCTGCTCGTCTTCTGTCATAACAAGAACATTTTAACACAAACGCGTAATCTCGCCTACGATGGTTATTTGTGTTATATTAATCAAATCCTATGGCGCGCAATACTCGCTCCACCAAAAATAAGTTCCGACGCTTTTTGAGACACTGGAAAAATGTGTTTCTTTTTAGTGTGGGTGGATTTTTTATTTTTATAGGATCGCTCATTTTATGGGCTTCATTTATGAAACTCCCAGATTTTGGAGAGTTCCCCGAACGTAAGGTTGCTCAATCCACAAAGATTTACGACAGAACTGGCGAGGTTCTCCTTTATGATGTTCATCAAGAAGTAAAAAGGACAGTTGTTCATTTTGAAGGCATCTCCCTTTGGGCAAAAAACGCCTCTATCGCTATTGAAGACAGAGAGTTTTATAATCACAGCGGTATTAGCGTCCGCGGTATTTCGCGCGCTATCCTTTATGGTGGCACACGTGGAGGTGGTTCTACTATCACACAGCAGGTTGTTAAAAAAACTCTTTTAACAGATGAAAAACTTATAACAAGAAAATTTAAGGAAATTATTCTTGCGTTTAGGCTTGAGCAAGCATTTTCAAAGGATGAGATTCTTGCTCTTTATCTAAACGAAATTCCTTATGGCGGAAGCATGTATGGTATTGGTGAAGCAAGCATGACTTTTTTTGGGAAAAAGGCAATTGACCTCACACTCGCGCAGTCTGCGTATCTTGCGGCAATTCCAAACGCTCCAACCTATTATTCTCCGTACGGAAACCATCGTGATAAACTAGAGGAAAGAAAAAACCTTGTTTTGCGTCGTATGTATGAGGTCGGTTTTATTACAAATGAGGAATACAAGACAACTCTTGTGGAAAAGGTGGAATTCCTTCCTCGCGAACCTCGCGGTATTCGCGCTCCTCATTTTGTGGAGTGGGTGAAAGAATATCTTGCTAATAAATACGGCGACCTTGCTGTTCGAGAAAATGGTTACAGAGTTATTACAACCCTCAACTATGAATTACAGCAAAAAGCCGAGTCCGTAATAAGTAGCTATGGTCCTGATATTGAAAAAAACTTTGAGGCCAAAAATATGGCTCTAGTGGCGGTAGACCCTAAAAATGGACAAGTTCTCGCGATGGTTGGATCAAGAGATTATTTTGATGTGAAAAATGAGGGGAATTTTAATGTGGCTCTTGCTCACCGTCAACCGGGTTCTACTTTTAAACCTTTTGTTTATGCTACCGCTTTTATGAAAGGCTACACGCCAGAAACAACTATTTTTGACCTAAAAACAAACTTTAGCACAAACTGTGACGCAAAAGGGGTTCCTTTTTCTCCTTTAGTAAAGCCTGAGGATTGCTATATGCCAGAAAACTATGATGGTAAATATCGTGGCCCTGTTTCAATGAGGGATGCTCTCGCGCAGTCACTCAACATTCCTGCGGTAAAAACCCTTTATCTAGCGGGTATTAAGGATTCCTTGACCATGGCGCGCCGTATGGGTATTGAAAGTCTTGGAGGCGCAAATTTGTACGGCCTTACTCTCGTTCTTGGAGGTGGCGAAGTTTCTCTTCTTGATTTAACAGGATCTTACGGTGTATTTGCAAACGACGGGATGCGCAACCAAACCACACAAATTCTTCGTATTGAAGACAAAGATGGTGTGGTTGTTGAAGAGTTTAAACAAAAAAGTGAGCAAGTTGTCCCTAGTGAAATTGCTCGCAGTGTTACAAATATTCTATCTAATAATGCGGCGAGGACTCCTGAATTTGGCGCGAACTCTGCTCTTTATTTCCCAGGTAAGGATGTTGCGGTAAAAACTGGTACTACTAACGATTACCGCGATGTATGGACAGTTGGGTATACACCTCATATTTCTGTTGGGATGTGGGCTGGGAATAATGATAATTCTCCACTTCATAAAAACATTGCTGGTTTTATTATAACACCTGTGTGGCACGCATTTATGGAGGAGGCAATGAAAATCACTCCTTCTGAGCGTTTTGTTGCTCAAGAAAAAGAGGACCTGACTTCTCTTCCTGCTCCACTCCAAGGTATTTGGCAGGGTGGGGAAAAATATATAATTGACCAAGCTTCTGGTAAGCTTGCTACTTCACTAACACCCATAGAGGCTCGTATTACCTTGGTTGTTCCAAATATCCACACTATCCTTCATTGGATAAATAAAAACTCTCCTCGTGGCATACCTCCTATTAACCCTCAAAACGACTCACAGTACTTGCTTTGGGAAATACCTGTACGTGAGTGGGTTTTGAGGCAGGGATTCGTTGAGGGCGATCGTAGCTTTATTCCAACTGAATACGACACAAGTCGTACCCCCGACGCTATTCCTGTTGTTTCTATGTCTGGCGTTGATTACAACAAATCATATAAAATAGATGAGAATATTAGTTTTTATGTTTCTGTTGTAAGTAAGTATCCAGTAAGTAGTGTTGAATTCTATTTAAATGGTGAACTTGTTGATAAAAAAAATATTAGTCCTTTTATTTTCTCTTTTTTACCTAGTAGTATGTCTTCTATCTATATGAAAAATATAATTGATATAGTTGTTTATGATTCTGTTTTTAATAAAGGAGTTTTTAGCACTCAATTGATTATTGAAGAATAGTTATTGATTCCAGCCCATGTGTTTCTTTTATTTCCTTTAGTATTTTTTCTTTTCTAAGCACTATTTCTGTTTTAATAATTGGTTGAGTTTTAATAAAAATAGTGTTCTTTGATATAGATATTTGTTCTATTTTAATTGGTAGTTTGTTTTTGTTTAATATATTTATAATTATTTGTTTCTTTGTTTTTTCATTATTTGATAGGTTTTTAAACCTATCTAGTAGTTGTTTTAGTTGTAACATCTTTATTTAGTAAGTGGCATTGTTAAGTATATAAATGAATTATCTCCAACCCCACGAATTACCGCTGGTTTATTTGATCCATTAAATTGAATAACAATACTATCTTCTGCTATCACATTTAAACTATCAAATATGTGTTTTCCGTTAAGTGATATTTCTATTGGTTCTCCTGATATATTAACAGTAAGGGTTGACTCAGTTTCTCCAATATCTGAGTTTTTTGTGCTTATTAAGCATTTTTTTTGTTGTGGGTTTATAATAAATTGGATTTTGTTAAATTTACCAGAGAAAATTGTTGATAATTTTAATGTATTAATAAAATCTTGTTTTAAAATTAATACTTCAGTAGTGTTGTTTTTTGGTATTATCTGCTCATAATCTGGGTATATACCTTGAACTACCCTAGAAGTAATATATGCGGATTTACTTTTACATGAAATTTGTGTCTTTGTTATTTTGAATAAAATATTTTCTTTTAAATCTTCAAAAACTTTAATTATCTCTATGATGTTTTTCACTGGAATAATCACTCCGTGTGAAATATTTTCTCCAATGTAGTCTATCTTTTTTTCTGCCAACCTAAACGAGTCTGTAGCAACAAAAACTAACTGTTTGTTTTTTTGATATATATAAACACTGGCAATTTCTGGTTTTATGTCGGAAATTGCAGCGCTCATAAGAACTGATTTAACTCCTTGTATAAAATTTTGTGACTGTATTGTGAAGCTTTCTCCATTTGTTATAACTGGTATAGTTGGAAAATCATCTGGAATTAAACCTTTTACAGTTATATTCTTTGTTTTTGTTATTATTTTGCAAACATTATCTATTACAGAAACAGTGATTGTTTCTTCATCTGGTATATTTGAAAGTATATTTGAAAGAAGAGAACCTGAAACCGCAACACTTCCTTCTTTTTTTATTTCTGCAGGTATTTGAAACTCAACACCAACCTCTAGGTTTGTTGCTCTTATAATAAGAGAATCTTTGTTTGTTGCGATAAGAACAGAATTTAAAATTGGTAATGATGAATTTTTACCAGTAACCCTTTCCGCACTCATAATACATTTTTGAATTGTTTCTCTATTACAAAAAAAGTTCATTTTGAATTGTTTATTATTATTAAATAAATACTTATTATTAATACTATATATGTGGATAAGTGGATAACTTATTAATATCCTTTGAAATACTACCTACATTTCTTATTAAAATAATAAGAAATTGTGGATAATTTTTTCTAAACTGTTTATAATATTTTTTCATCTTATTTTAATAAGTATTTATTTAGAGTTATACACAGTCCTTTTTTTAATTATCCACAACTACTACACAAATTAAAACATAGCTCTTATTTGATCCACCTCTTGCATAAGAGATAAATCATTTTTTATCTCAACCTTAATTTTCTCACAAGAGTGCATAACTGTGGTGTGATCGCGGCCACCAAGTTTTTCTCCTATAGACGGATATGATATATTAAAATCTTCACGAAGAATAAACATCGCTATTTGTCTAGGTTTCAAAATCTCCTTCCTTCTTGTTTTTTCATACACAAACGATTCTTCTATGCTGTAAAAATCACAAACAACCTTCACTATTTCTTTTATAGACAAAAGTTTTTTAGGTTTAGCAGAGTTTTTTATAAATGGTTTTATTTCATTAAGTGTAAGGTTGCGGTTTTTTAATTCAGATTGGCAAATAATACCATTAAGGAGCCCTTCAAGCTCCCTTATATTACCCTGTATAGAAGAAGCTAGATATTCAATAATTTCCTTAGGAGGAAAAAACTTTTGTGTTTCAGCCTTTGCGCATAAAATAGCGAGACGCGACTCATATTCTGGCTCTTGTATATCAACAATCATCCCAGCGCTAAAACGACTTTTTAAACGGTCTTCTAGCGCAGGAATATAGTTCGGGTGTTTATCTGATGAAAAAATAATTTGTTTATTGTTGTGGTATAATTCATTAAAAATATGAAAAAGCTCCTCTTGGGTTTTTTCCTTATTAGAGAGAAACTGTATATCATCCATTATAAGGAGGTCATAAACACGGTACTTGTTTTTAAAAGAAGCCATCGCTTTAGATCCTTGCCCTACTGAGTTTATGTAATCAACAGAAAATTTTTCAGAAGTAGTGTAATAAACACGCTTATTTGGGTAATGTGTCTTAATCTCGTTACCAATTGCCTGAATAAGATGAGTTTTTCCTAAACCTGTATTCCCATAAATAAACAAAGGGTTATATACATTAGTACCGACTTTTTTTAATATAGCTTGTGAGGCCGCATAAGCGAGCTCGTTGAAGGAACCAACAATAAAGTCTTTAAATGTATAACGCGGATTTAAACCATCCTCCTTGTTGACATAAAGGTCGTTTAAAGGAAGAGCCATACTTTGAGAAGAGATGGATTGAATGACGCTTTTCTTGTTGCCCTTAGGTTCTTCTATTTTACAAACAGAATATTCTAGACCGCGCACATTATCAGAGAGGTTTCTTAAAGACCGCAAAATTGTTTTATGAAATTTGTTCTGCAACCAATCTTTCACAAACTCATTTGGCACACCAACAACAACCATCCCGTCATCACACTTTAATATTGTTGTGTTTTTAAACCATGTGCTAAAGTTTGCCCGAGAGAGCTCCCCTTCCAGCTCAAATAAAGTTTTTTCCCAAAGTTGCACGTTGTTTATCATATAAATTGTAGTATTATTTTCATATTATATTCCTTATCATTTGAATACGGAAAGATTAAAAGTGGACGAGTTTGTGAATAGGGTGTGGATAAGTTGTGGAAATTCATTGTACCCTTTTATAGCCATTAAAAACAAGGACTAGATTTTTCTATGAATATAGTGTATAGTAGTAAATTATGTCACAAACATACCAGCCAAAGAAGAAAAAGCGCGCAACAACACACGGGTTTTTGGTTCGTTCTGCAACCAAAAGCGGACGTGGTGTTTTGAAGGCCCGTCGCCAAAAGGGTCGTAAACTCCTAACAACGGTATAACAGCAAGGTTTTAGGTACTCACTTTTTTTTACCAACAGTGTAAGCCCAAAAGTCTCATGCCTGAAAGTCTTAAAGAAAATGCACTAAAATGCACCCGCCTTATAGACTTTCTGACTTTTAACCTTTAGAATTAGTACATGCTTCCTCGTAAGAACCGTACCTCTAGAAAAGACTTCCCTACTCAAAAAGATCGTGGAAACCGCGTCTTTTTACCCTTATTTACGGCTGTTTTTTATGAAGGCAACACAATAAGCCGTGCTTCAGTGGTTGTTTCTAAAAAAACAGCCAAGTCGGCTGTTGACAGAAATAGGCAAAGGAGAAGGTTTTATGATATTCTAGCTCCATATTTCAAGATTCTATCGGCTCCAAGAACTGTGGTTATTTATCCAAAAGCTGACGCCCAAAAAGCCTCTTTTTCTGTTCTGAATAAAGAAATAGAAAAAGCCTTAAAACAAGCAAAGGTTGTATAATGAACAAACATGCGTAACCTTGTTGTTCTTCTTATGATTTTTTATCAAAAGTATCTATCACTGGATACAGGGATTTTTTCGCTTAAAAAGGGTACCACATGTGTTTTTTATCCCACTTGCTCAGAGTACACAAAAGAAGCTGTCATGAAATATGGCGTATTTAAAGGGCTTTTTTTAGGTTTTAGGAGAATTCTTCGTTGCCATCCTTGGCAAAAAGAACATATAGACCCATTATAGGAACATTTGACAATTAACCACTGTCGTTTAACGGGGTGCGGGTTTGCGCAAAACGCAAACCCGCACCCCGTTAAAATATCGCCACAATCGCTTCCTATAAGTGAGGATTTGCGGTAGACTAGCGAGATGGAACCAGGAATTTTCTCAACAGTTTTTTATCTCCCTCTTTATAATACACTCGTTTTAATACTCTCGGCCGTACATGGTGCAAACGTTGGTGTGGCTATTGTTTTGCTCACTTTAGTAGTGCGTACTGCACTACTCCCCCTATCCCACAAGTCTGTGACTTCTCAAGCAAAGATGCGAACGCTTGCGCCACACCTTGAAAAGCTTAAAGAAAAACACAAAGACAACAAACAGGAACAGGCGCGAAAAACAATGGAGCTGTACAAAGAGCACGGCATCAACCCTTTCTCTGGGTGCCTTCTTGTGTTGATTCAACTCCCTATTATTTTTGCGCTTTATTTTGTGTTCTTCAAAGGTCTACCAAACCTTAATACTGAGCACTTGTACTCATTTGTGCACCTTCCTTCCACGGTGAGTATGATGTTCTTAGGGATTGTTTTGTCAAAAAAGAGCATAATACTTGCTTTGTTTGCGGCAATTACGCAATATTACCAAATCAAACTCTCAATCCCAGCAATGGCTCCGGCTGAACAAGGCGCAAAACCATCATTTAAAGACGACTTCGCAAGAAGTTTTAATGTGCAGATGAGATATATGTTGCCAGTTATTGTGTTTGGTGTCTCCTACTCTATTTCAGCGGCTGTGGCTCTATATTGGACCACTAGCAACCTTTTCTCTATTGGACATGAGCTCTATGTGAAGAGAAAGGCGAGCGAGCTGGATGTCAAAAGTTCTTAAACTCAAAAAAGAATACGAGCAAATCTATTCCCCTAGTAAATTCTCACGATCGCGAGAATTTACTAGGGGATGTTTTTGCCAAATGTCAGTAGTCAAATGCCCCACTACCTCAGTTTCTGCATATCAGGCGCTATAAACGATGCTGTGTCCTCCACGCTAGGCGTTGTTGTTTCTGCTGAAGGCGTTGCGACGGTTATTGGAGCAGGTTCAATAATGCTGTACACCCACGGATTGCTGGAAACCTTGTTGATAAAGATTAAATATGAGTCGTCTGAAGAAACAGCAAGGTCTATTATATCCAAAACCGGCGCGTCAAGAGTTCTCGGGGTCATTATTTTTCTAGTGACAAATGTTCTTGTGTCAATTTCCCATAATTCATCTGAGAAAGAAACTAACCCTTGGTACCATTGGTCAGGATAAATTGCATTTGGTAATGCTTGTGGCACTGCGCAATACACCAATGTCGTCTTTTTGGAACTCCATACACACTTTTCTGGGAGAGTCTGTAGATATAGCGAGCGGAATTCATTTTTTGCAACGTCATACGCAGAGAGCTCAGGAAATCCTTCTTTTATTTCCGAATAGAGGACTATTTTTCCATCACGGCTTGTGAGCGTGGTGAGGCCATTTATTCCACCAAGAATTTTTGTGACTGCTTTTGTGTCTGTGTTTAAGAAAAACATATGACCTGGAACTGTTGCTGATGGCCTTGTGGTAAGGGTTACAAGTTTTTGGTTTGGGAATTTGGGGAGCCATTCGGTAAAAGCGGAATTAAAGATTTTTGAAACACTCGTGTCCTTGTACGTTGCTGTAGAACCAGAACCGCCTTCTAAATAAAATAGTTTATCCGCGCCATCCTCAGAGATTGCCATAAAAGGAATGAAGTCAGGAAGAAAAATTTCTTCTGTTTTTAAAAAACTAGTTGAGATTGCTTCAGTGGATGTTCCACGCGCAAACGAGATTGTGGGAACGCTTATGTTAACCACACGAGTATTGATTGTTCCCCCCTCTTTGTCGTCAACAAAACGCACAACAACACTTTTGCCATTGTTTCCCCAAAGAGCCTCCCCTATTCTTGAGCGTGTTTCATTTACAATACGCGATTTAGAATATGTAGAAAGTTGTGTCTCATAAATATGCCCTAGGCCACGCTCAATATACCTAGCAGTGATATTTGCAATAAAACCTTTTTTGTCCTTTGTTTCTGCAAAACCAACCCCCGCAACAGGCGCTTTGTGGAGTTCGTAAAGACGCGGAAGAGTTGCGCCGGAGCCAGGAGCGAAAACACTATCATCCTCTGGAGAAGTTTCTGTCGGGACTGGTCCTCCTCCACCAACGAGAGCGCCACTCTCCCCAGGAAATTCTGAAACAGGAGTAGTGCCAACAAGTTTGTTTGTGTAATACCAATATGTGCCACCCGCAAGTAGGAGTAGAAGGGTGATTACTAAAATAATAATGAGCGTTTTTCGGTTCATAAATAATTGTGCATTAATAACAAACGTGCCAATGTGGAGGGTTTCCTGGAATAACCTCGTTTACGTAAATAGCGTTACCTATTTCGTATAGTGCCCCTGTTGAGCAACCCGAAGAAATAGGTGTGCCCAGATCCACGATTTTTTCGTTAAGAGTACTGTTGTTAAGAGATAAGTCTACCGCATTTCCTCCTGGTTTGTGACGAGTTGGGTTAGATGATATTTCTGTATTTTTGTTTCCGTGTAACCAGTATTCTGTTCCAGCTGTAATTGTAATAACACAATCAGAACAGAAGTTTTTTAGGGAGAGTAGTCCATTTATTGCTTCTGGTCCAAGCCCTGCAAGGCTTGTACAAGAAGGTTCCCCTATATAAGTACAACTTGTTGGGCGGTTTACGCCGATCCCTGCATTTGCAAGCTGAGCTCGCTCGCTTGCGTCGCTAGGCCACGCCACTTGTCCGGTTGTGGCTGTAGTTGGCACCATTGGGCTCGTCCCCACTGGTGGCAACATAAAATTAAATGACACGAGACTAGGGTTGATAGATTTGAGGATGAGGTAGGATGTAAGGACGAGAGCAAGTCCTATGAAAGCGTTCAAGATACGCTCTTTTGCTCCACTTTTTGCGTCAGGTGAAATCCCCGCGGCAACATACTGCGTGCCACCAATAATAGCGACCAAAATGGACAACCCTGCCCCAAGAGCGATTATGAGTTTTATGGCTCCAGAGAGATATAGAGAGAGATTGGTTGTTTCTGAACCAACGTCGCCGGTGTATGTGCCAGGGAGAGGCGCGAAGGGAGTGTAGCTTGTTTCAGCGGCGTGGGCGATAATTACTCCCGCAAAAACGGTGAGGGTTAATCCGAGCAGAATTGAGAGTAGGTATTTCATAATAGTTAAAATATAGGGCGTGAAGAGCTTCCCGCATCAATGAAATTAAGCAAAATTGATCTCTTTGCAGATTGAAATGTTTGTTTGGTTCCGTTCATTGCAAGAGACACAGCTGACGCTCCCTTTGCGCCAGTATCATTACGAAGAGTTATGGTGCGACCATAGTTTTGCACAGAGCTCCCGTTTACCGACCAAATATATTTGAGTGTTTGCAGTTCACCCGTTTCGTTTGAAAAGAAATATGGTTCCGCTCTTAAAGAAATTTCTTTTTTGTCTAAAGTTGCATTTCCACCGAATGGGCGGTTATACCATACACCAAGTAGAGGGTGTTTTTCGTAAAAAAGAATAAATGGCTGAGAAAGAGTAAGATCTACACGAGTCTCAGATTTTACAGCATCATTAACAGATGATGCCCGAACTTTTATCTTTGCGTCTCCGTACGGTTTTGGACCAACGAACGAAAAAGAGTTCTTTCCATATCCAGAGGACTCTGAAATATTTGTGCCGTCTTTTTCCCACACATACACAAGGTTGCCAGCATCTAGAGCGCTTCGTGTGCCTGTATCGTCAGGAAGGGCGACGATCTTTACGATTGCTTGGGGGGTCAATAAAGCCTTCCCACGATAGAAAGGCGGTGTGTAGGTATCTGCCTCCCAAATAATAGTAAGTCCTATAGGGTTCCACGAGAGTTCTTTTGTGATATTTTCTCCACTATTAGTAACGATAGATATAGAAATACGTGTTGTCTTGCCAGAAGGGCCATTTTTGAAAGTAAACGACTTTTTGCCAATCCCGCTAGCAATAACTTTGCCGTTGAGCGACCATCTTATTGTCGCTTTGTTTAGATCAGTAAGGTAGCTCTCGACAGAAACCTTCACTATTTCGTTCGGGCTAGGGCTTTTGGGGCTTGTATTTATCTCCAAATAATCGTGTATTGAGCTTGAACGAATGGCTTTTTCTGTTGGTATAAGCATCATATTTTCGTTCAAGAAATTATCAATGAGTCTTTGATTTTCGAGACGCGCATTTTCTCTTAATACATCCGCGCTATCCGGCTGTTCCGCCGTAGTGGTAGAGGTTTGAGCAAATGCAAATATTGGAGTAGAAATTATTCCACTTAAAAGAGTGCTTAGTGCGATAATGCGCATCAAATACATAATTATATTATAACGTAAAGTAATGGCGAGTGCCACAGGTTTCAGCAAAACTAAATTATGCTTTGTCCTCTGCTTCCGCCTCTGCGAGTTCGCGCTTTGCCTTTTTAATAGCAAGAATCTGTCCGGGGTCTGATGTGATAATCTGCTCCTCTGTATAGGAAGCAATAGAGCGAATAGCCACGTGCTTCATTCCCGCGAAAAAGATACCCTCCCCAACCCCAGACTCTAGAAGCAAAAACTTTTCTTCGTCAGTTAGATTGAATGCTTTTTGTACAGAATCAATAGATGTTGGTGATTGTTTCAAGAGGACTTGGATAGACGAGTTCGTCATAATAGGCAAGCCGTATGGAGACTTCAAAAAGTCGTTTACGTCTTGGGTGATGGTTGCAATACCCAAATAATATTTGCGGCCTCGTTTTGCGAGAGCATAAAGGAACGCAGCGGTGTCGTCGGACTTCATCATCCACCATGCCTCGTCCACCACAAGAAGACGCTTTCTCAAAGTTCTGCGAATTGCGTTCCATATAAAGTGAGTGACAAGATACATTGCAACTGGTTTTAAATCGTCTTCCATATCGCGGACAGAAAACACGATGAACTTGCGGTTTATGTCTACGTTTGACGGTTGATTAATGAATCCTGCCCACGAACCACGTGTGTATTTGGTAAGCTTGGTGAGAATATTTTCCGCTCCTTCCATACCAGAGAGCACCATTTCAAAATCAGAAAGAAGAGGTGGCTCTATCGCAGAGAAGTCAGAATCTGGTGTGATATCTTTGAGAGCATATGTTTCTGCAATAGCGCGGTCCACAATAGCGTCTTCTTCTGGGGTAAGACCCGAGAGCATAATTCGGAAAAGCCCAACGAGCGAGATTATGTTTGCGCGAAGAACGTCAGCAGGAGATTCATCCTCGCGAGGGGTTGGTAAGTCAAACGGGTTGATATGGTGCTCGGAGTTGAGAGAGATATTAAAATAGCGACCACCCACTGCGTCAGCCATTGATTCATATTCACGCTCGGGGTCAATGACGATGACATCGATATCAAACATCAAACTTCGCAAGATTTCCAACTTTGTAAAAAATGATTTACCAGAACCTGACTTTGCAAAAGTTATGGAGTTGTAGTTTTCTAATGAAAATCTATCAAAAAGAATGAGCGAAGAATTGTGGCGGTTGATACCGTAAAGGATCCCCTTGTCTGATGTGAGGTCAAATGAAACAAATGGGAAGAAACTAGAAAGTGGTTCAGAGTTAATCTTTTTGGTGACAGCAATTTTGTCTTCGTTCACAGGAATAATGCTTTGGAACGCTTCTTCTTGTTGGAAAAGAGCAGGACGAACATAAATCAAACGCGACTCAAGCATGGATTTTATCTCTGCCTCTGCATGTCCAAGTTCTTCTTCGTTGTCGGCGTAAAGAGAGAGATAAAGGCCAACATCAAACATTTTTTCCTGTGCCTGCTGGAGTCTGTCGCGGAGCTCCTCTAGGTCGCGATATGCGGACTCTAGCATCGGGTCGCGCACAAAACCCTTGCTCTCGCGGACGCTAATTTGGCTTTGCACTTCAGCCACTTTTTTCTCAAACTTTTTCATTATCGCTGCTGTGTCCACAGGGTGAATGTAAATTGCGATATCAAAAACCTTATCAAGGTTAATCAAAGGAGAGAGCCAGTTGTCTGACACAACACTTGGGTACGAAGTAATAAAAAATGAACGAACAAACTTTTCACCCAAAATAAGCTGTTTAGATTCTACTTTTACAGCGGAAGGAGCTATTATGTCGGCAAGGTTGAGCCCTTTATCCACATAAAGATCCTGAGGAAGCACGGGGACAGAATTGTTGTTGGCCTCCGTACTTGCTGTTTGTTTGTTTCCAAAAAAGTTTAACATATTTAATGTAACTATAGCACAGGCACAGAATGTCGAATGTTGAATTTGGTAAAACCCGAGTCCAGTGTTTTCTGTTACCTCTCATTTTCTGTTTTCTCTATATTCCATATTCAATATTCTACACTACTCACTATCCCACATCTATTTTTTTCTCTGCCTCGCCCGGATTGAACAGTCTGTAGTATAGCTCCGTGAGTTCCTCGGTGCCAAGAGGAACTACTCGCACCCCAGTGCGAGAGAGGCCTTGGCTGATTATTCCTGCCCGTTGCTCAAGCTGTGTGCGCGCCTCTTCAAATGCTTCTATCGCGCTTTTCGAAGGCGCTGTGCTCGCTTCTTTCTTCTTTCCAAAAATTCCTCCAATAACCCCGCCAGAGGAAGGGGTGCTTGCAGTAACCGACCTTGGAGGAGCATATGGCACAACAATAACAAATAGTTTACTCATGATGTTTGTGGATTGAGCGATTGTTTTCACAAAACCCATATATTCGTGAATTTGAATTTTCAAGAGCTCATTCATTTCTTCTTTTAGGCGTTCATCAAGTAGTGTAAGGTATGGCTTAATATCTAGACGGCGCGATTGAATAAATATTTGTGTAGAAAATTCAAGCGAATTAAGAAAACTTTGGAACTGCATCAAAATTGCTTGTTGCTCATCCGCAGACTTAAGTGCAAGGTTGACAGATGACGCCATAAGAAGCATACGAATTGTCCCATCTTTCAAAATCACGACACCATCGCGAATTTCTTTAATAGGGATAAAATCCTGAGCTGCTTTTGATTTAACTGCCATAAAAGTTATTTCAATATTATATCATCTTTTTCACCAAGCACTTTCTCTTCCGGCTCTTCCTTACCGCGAACATCTAGGTTGAAAGAAGTACTGGAAAGTTTTCCGGTAGGAACAGACGGTGTTGGCATAGGCATTGATGGCAAAAATTCCTCCTCCTTCCCCGCTTTCGCCTCTTTTGTTGTTTTTTTCCATGTGTAGAGCTTGTCACGAAGCATATAGTTGAAGCCCGCTTCTAGGATTTCAATAAAGGGTTTGCCAAGCTTTTCTTTTGGATAAAAAGCGAGAGCCCATGTGAACACAGCGATTGCCAAAATGATAGGCGCTTTGATTGCGATGTATGGAATAATTCTCCAAACCAAATATATTGCGCCACCTCCACCAGCCACATAGATAGCTTGCTTGAGCGTAAGCGGGCCAAAAAGTTTATCCTCTATATCTATGTATTGAGGAATGTGAAATTGCATACATATAGTATACAACTAACAACTAACCAATACTACTCAATCGGTTCACGGTATGGGTCTGCGTGGTAAATTGGCGGAGATTTTGGCGCTTGTGTTGCGGACAATGGCTGTGTTGATGGCTCAATAGCTAGGTCGCCCAATGACTGTTGTCCTGCAGTAAACACTTTTTTCATTTTTTCTTCAAAAGGGTGCGCTGGTAGAGCTACTTCCTCACTTGGACGTCGGGTTTCCAAGTTGGGGGGTTTGGGAAGAAGTGGCGGAAGGAATGATTCCGGTTCTTCATTGGTTGGGAGATTGTCAGGGGCAATGTCTGGCATCCTGGAAACAGGTGGGACAACTGACAACTGACCACTGACAGCTGACTGGAGTTCGGAAACAGGTGGGACTTCTTCCACAGCCGCTTGTGAGCTTTCGCCATCAAAGAATTTTATGAGCGCAGGGCGGATAGGAGAAAAAATTTTCTCCTCCACACTTGCAACAATGGGTTCGAGCACAGCCCTGTTCGTTATTACTTCATTACCGAGAATATTCCTAAAATCATCAGGATGAGTTAGCCCAGCAAGAACAAGAGAAACCTCACGCTTAAAAGAAGAGGATTCTTCCTTGGGGAGGTTATACAAGGAGACTATTTCGTCGGCAGCTGTGCCCCATTCTGACGAGGAAAGGAACACGACAATCTCATGAGGGAGTTTCCCAATTTGCTCTATAATAATTTGCTGAATTTCGTTGTTCATATCTTATAGCCTTGATTCCAATCTTACTCTTTTTTTGATGCTTTTTCTGCCTCTTTTTTAGCTGCCTCTTTAATCATATCCTCAACGCTTTTTTCGCTAGATTTTTCTCCACTTCTAATTTTTGCCGCCGTTGTGTGCCGTCCCCCAGCCTCAGCCTTCTTTGCATGGATCTCCGCGCGGCCTTTATTTATTGCGTCAACAGCGGCTTTTCCTATTTCTTCTATAGATTTTTTAGCTTCTTTTTCCGCTGCAATCTTTGCTGTCTCCGCTGTTTTTATTGACTCCTTTGCCGTTTTAAGAATCGCTGTTTTTTCTTTCAGAGCAATCGCAGTCGGAGAGTTGGAGCGGTTTGTTTTTGCGGTGTCGAGCTCGTCTTTTCTGTAATTCAACGCCCTCTGAGCCTTGTCTTCATCTGGTGTTCCCTTCGCATTTTCTACACGCTTAAGGGCTTCTACATAGAATGCTTCCGCGTCTTTTTCTGCCTTGTCTACCCCCGATGCATCGTGGGCTTTTGACGCTTCTTCAAACTCTTTTTCAATACCAACAAGAGCCCCAGTTGCCTTCTCTAGTTCATCAGCTGTTTTAATAACGTTTTCTTGGTTAGCTTTTTGTTGTGCTTCTGCTTGTGCGCGGATAGTGTTTTCTTCAAAAACACTTACCTTACCAGACTCCACCTTTTTAAGCTCTTCTTTGATACGCTCTTTTTCTGCCATTTCAACCCCGCCAATACCACCACCCTTCCCCACATTAACACCAAATGCTCCACCAACCTTTGAAATGTTTTTACCAATGGTTTTGCCTAAAATAGATTTTTCCCCAGCAAGATTTCGCACATCAAAACTTGATTGAGTGAGTGTTTTTGCCACACCGCCAACTCTGCTTTCGGACGAAACCCAACCCTTTTTAAGAGCGTATGCAGCTCCCCCTCCTGCAAGCCCTCGCCCAGCAAGCGACACACCAGCAATGGTAGCTCCGCCAGCAAGACCCAAAACTGACCCAGACATTTTTGACCCCATCTTCCCAAACTCACCTGCCATACTTTCTGCAAACTTAAGAGCTTGTTGCATAGCAAACAAAATAAGTGTTGCCATAATAATAGGCGTAATAAGCTTGTCAAAGAAAAATGAACCAGAAACAACACCCAGATTCGTGTTTCCAAGAATCCCACCTTGTACATTTATCACTTGCAGAATGAGATAAATAAGGAAAAGATACACCGGCGCTACAAACGCTTGGTTTAAAATCATGTCAAGCCACTCTTGGAATTTGTTTCCCTTTGGGAACGTTAGTGATATAAACGCAAATGGAGAAATAATCATTAAAAACCAAAATGCAATAAGGCGTCCAAAAAAGAGTAGCGCTGCCTTAAAAAAAATGTACGCGGCGTAACCGTTGATAATAGCGGCAATTATAAAGATGATAATCGCATCCATCGCATCTTTGAGTTCACCAGTCTTTCCTAGAAATGCTTGCGGTTTGAACTTTTCAACAAGCCCAGCAGAAATACTAGGGTGGCCGGACTTTATAGCATCAGATACACCCACTGCCAATATGTTTCCAGCATCAATTATAACCTTTGTGAAAAAGAGACTGAAATTTATTAATAATGCGATTAGAATGACATAAAGAACAGTCCTCTTCCAGTCTCTTCCGCCAATCATTGTCATTATCCCCGTGTAGAGGAGTATGAAAATAAATATCATATTTGAGAAGTCTCTAACGACCGTCCATGAGCTATTGATAAACGGGCGATCAACAAATTCTTTTTTGATGCTTAGGTCAAGTATTATGTCAAACAGGTAACTTGTTCCAATAAAGACAACCGAAACGGGTTTATATATGAGATAGTAGACGCCAATAGGGAAACACCCCATAATGTCCATATCCATACTTTTGATAGAAATACCACAATCAAAATTTTTGAGCTCAGTAGGGCCACTATACACGTCTGTGCCCGCTACGTTTCCGCTAGTACCGAACCCTGTACCTGTCGGTTGAATCGATTGAGTACAATTATTGGTTGCACCTGCTGCAACTACCGCAGCGCTACAATCTTCCGCCGTTGGATAACCACTAGACCATATGCCAACGCCACCAACAAAAGTTTGATAGGCCCATCCTTGTGGGTGCTGTGGAGTCGTCTGTGTTGTCTCACCAGTCCCTACACCTGCTACAACCGCATCTGTCCCTGCACAAAAGGCAGTTATCTGGCCACCAACACTAACCGCTACGTTTTTTTTAGTAATGCATTCAGCCTCATTTGGAGATGAGGAGTCAGTAATAGAGGAACCATCTTTTGTGTAAGTAAATGACCAATCTGCCGATGCCACATCTGCCCCACCCAGCAGAAAAACAATTCCGAAGAGAATTGATACTATTTTTTTGTAAATAGATTTACTCATTTAGTTTTGAAATATCCCTGACACTGCTTGATTTGTAGCTTCCTTGACGACCGCTCCCATAATCTTGTTTATATTATCCACAAAGCCAAGCCTGTCCATATCCACCCCAACTGCTTGTCCAAGACGATCCCCAACAATCTTTCCCGGTGTCGTGGTTTTGCAATATGATTTTTGGTAGGCCTTTTTTGCCTCTATAGGAAGTTCGTCATTTTCTATTGCCGAAGAAACTTCCGATGGCATCGTTGGACAGTCGTTTGTGTCTACAAGGTCTGCAAAACCGTTAGACCAGTTTGATCTCATTTCTTGGGTGGCTCGCGCCTCTTGTTGTCGCTTGGCGAGCTCGTCGCTGGTAAGCACGGCAACACCAAACGCATTGCCATTGTCAGAGAGCGCCATTTCAAAAGCGCTCCATCCGCCTCTGTTGAAGTCATTGTAAAAATCTGAAGCATTTATATTTACCGCTGGGAAAGGGCATCTGATTTGATACGCATACTTATTCCCGGCGTCATTTCTTGTTGATAAATCCACCATATTAGCCAGGTCATTATTGAAATTGGGCGTAAAATCGCAAGTAGCAATTCCGCGAATCTGACTCGCCATTCCGCCAGATACCGCGTCCGCAAGGTCTAGGAAAAGTTTGGTGGGATCAACTGCAAAAGAAGGACTGCCATTGAATCCGCCCTTAACCCAAGTGACGATGTCGTCAGTGACCTGGTCAAGTAGCATCTGTCCCGCAGTATAAACCGCTGTGTCTACTTCTATTCTTGCTAATTGTTGCGCCATTTCCCCTGCAATGTCCGATGCTTGCTGAGTAATCGTTTCAATAATGCTAAGCGCGTCCCATGACGGCACACTGATACCCTGTGCCTTTGCTTCACTGAGCGGAATGAAAAATGTAGCGACGATAAATGGTAACACTAGAAACTTTTTGATTTTTAAAGTTTTATTGTTCATATGTTAGTTATAGACTCATTGTTGGATGGGTGGCTATAATTTTGGTAGTCTTTTCCGATTGCAACAAGCAAGTCGGAACTATATTCTTTCTTGAACTGAGTGAATCCATAGAGCCCTTGTACTGGATCAGTGAACAATTTTTGCATCGAGATGATATGTGCCTCGATGTTTGTATAAAACTGAAGAAGGCGAAGATGTATTGGCGCTATACCAGACGGTGTTTTAATCGCAAGCAGAGATTTTTTCACATTAGAGTATTTAGCTATGATAGGTGTAAGGTCATCTAACTTTTTTTGTTCATTGGAATAAAGAGCATCTGTAAATATTGTGACAACCCCACCTCCTTTTTTGGAGGAAAGCGATTGAAGAATCTGGTTAAGCTTTTCTCCATACAAAGCGAATGCGGTGTCACTATTGTCGTTTGAGATATTTAAATCCTTTGTAGCGTACTGCTTTATTTGTGGCATGTCTATATTCTTAATAAGAGACTGCGCGAGTGCGTCCGCGTCCGCGTCGCTCCATGTTGTCGTAGCCATACTTCTTTGCGTGAGAGCATAGTTTACTAGGAGCTTGCGAGCAAACAGATCGGTTGTTGTGATGTCGTCCTCAGCGATTGCGTTGTTTGTATCGCCACTAAATGTCTTTTGAGATCCTAGGAGTTTTGATGTGCTTGCTTCTGGGATAACATGCAATGTGTTTTTCCACTCGTCATTTTTTGCAGTCGTTTCTGTTGAAACTTCTGTTTTTACAATAGTCCCGCCTTCCCATGCAAAAAGGACAATCCCACTACCAACAGCGAGAGCAAGCGCGACAGAAAATATTTTTTTAATGTTAGAATTCATATATTCCTCGTACTATACATTATAACAGATACATCTTAGCAAGAATAGTAAATGTAGATGAAAAACAAGACCATTGACAAGTTTTTATGCTACGATAAATATTATGAAAAATACCGTGGTATTTGCTTGCGTGGTAGTAATCTTTTTTATATTTGCCAGCTTTGCATTTGCGCAATCCTACACTCCCCTCGCGCCTCTCCCTGGCACATACACCGGCGACGTTGGTTCAGAAACAACCAATCTCTCTCTATATCTCTCTGGAGCCATAAAACTCATAATCGCTCTTGGGGCAGGGTTGTCCATTTTGGTCGCTATTATTGGTGGCACGCAGTATGTTGCCGCGGGGATTTCACCTGACGCAAAAAGTGGAGCAAAAGAGCGTATCTTGAACGCTTTCATAGGACTTGCTCTCGTCCTTACATCTTACCTCATCCTCAACTCTATCAACCCTAGTCTCGTGTCATTTAATTTTATGTTGCCACCAGTGGGGACGAGCCCAATGGTGCCAACTACATCGACGGGGGGTGTGCATATTCCACCAGCAAATGAAGTAAATCAGACGGTGGTGCCGGAAGCAACTAGCGCAGGGACGCAAACAACAAACACAACGGATGCCCCAACAGAAAGCTTGCAAACCTCAACAACAGGAATATCTGTTGATAACTTTGGCGCGATGATTCAAAATATATTAAACACATATATCAATCGTGACAATGACTACTCTATAATCTCACACTGTTTCAGTAACACAACAGAACCTCTGTGTGGTAAAACAGACTTAAACAACGATGGAGTGACAAACTCAGTAGATCTTGACTTGTTTAGCTCAAAAGGGGCAATGTCTGATGTAAACGGGAACAACAGATTGGAGCTTGAAAACCTAAGCACTCCTGTCTCTTGCTTCTTTAAGATTTCAACAGCAGACATTAGCGGGATTCTTCCTCGTCAACAACACCAGGATGATAGTTTGTGGAACATACAAATTAATCCATGTGGTGAAACAGGGGTAGTGTCGATGCCAACGGTTTCTTGTAACGGTGCTACGTGGCTACGGTACTACTCTCTTGGAGGTGTGTGCGCCAAGGACAGCGGGTATATCAATATGCCTTTCAGTTTCGTTTACGGCGCAGACGGCGTATCTCCTGGTGAAGCAGGTAGTGATGGACAATATAGCAATTTTAAAATATGGGTTGACAGCGCGTTGTCTGGGAGCGCCGTTAACCTACGCTCCCTTCTTTCAGAGACATTTTTTAATAGACAGGATCCCGATAATGATGGCAACATATATAATCCATACTACCCAAATGTTCTCGGTAAAATAACTTATGCGACTATAGCGCAATATGATCTGAATGATGACGGCATAGCGGATTTTGGGGCAGACGGCGCCGACAGTTCGGTTTTTAATTCGTGTAATGGGGCGCCTGTTGCGGGCACATGCGCGCAGGCAGATTTTAATGGAGACGGAACAATTGATGATAGAGATCTCAATTTTTCAAACGATCTTTTTAGTGGGCCAGGGCTTGCTTATGGGTGGAAACTGGATTGGTTTGAGTCAAGATTTTTTGACCCAACTGGATATACTGATAAACAGATTATCAATTATTGTATTGGACACAAGGCGTTTGAAAAATGCGGTTCTGCCGATGTGAATAGAGATGGTGTTGTTGACATCGCAGACCTTGCTGAATATAACACTGGCGCCCTGCTCCTGGATTTTAATGATGATGGGGTGGTTGATTTGTATTAATTATTCAAGATTGAGTGTTATACTTTTTGTATGAAAATTAAAATAATATTTTATTTGTTTTTGCTCACTATTCCAAACACCATTTTTGCAGTGGCTGGAGATTTTACCCGGTCTCTATCTATTGGAATGCGCGGTGAGGACGTGCGTGAATTGCAAAAAATTCTTAACAAAGACTCAGAAACACGTGTTGCTGATGTCGGCGCTGGTTCGCCAGGAAATGAGACCAGTTATTTCGGTACAGCAACTAAACGCGCGCTTATTAAATTTCAAGAGAAACACCGCGCCGAGGTTCTTGCGCCAATAGGGCTGGTTGCTGGAACAGGGTTTTTTGGTGAAAAAACTCGCGCGAAAGTTGTATCTATTTTAAACACAACAGGCACTTCAGCGGTTGTTGTTGCAACACCAACGCTTGCGTCCTTCACCGCTACTAGTCAAAAAGGAGAAGTGGTTGTAATGTTTCCCTCGCAGTATTCTGGCAAGCCAGGCACAATGATCACTATCTCTGGCGAAGGGTTTACTCCAACAGGCAATACAATTTATTTCGGTGACGGACACGCTGTTGAAAAAGCGTCATCATGGAATGGGCAAGCCATCACATTTAAAATTCCTGCAATACCAAAAGGCAATTATTCTTTGTTTGTAAAAAATGCCAGAGGAGATAGCAACAAGGATGCATTTTTTGTCGTAACAGACGGTGTGACGCCAGAACCAAAAATTGAGAATATCAATCCTTCGCGAGCGACACGTGGCGCGACTGTTACAATAAATGGCTCAGGGTTTGTGTCATATGGGAATACTTTGCGTACAGGGATAAACATTGTAGAAAAAGTTACTTCAACAGACGGAACCTCGTTGTCATTTGTTGTTCCACTGGATATTTTATCCGCAACAACAAGTTTCTCTTCTGCGAAAAAAACTTCATTCCCAGTTTGGGTTCATATTGTTAATGAAAATGGTGTGAGTAATGGGAAAAGCTTTGAGCTAGAAATATAGTCACTTTTGCATTGTTTGCAGAATTGGGGTTATTGTGAAAGAATAGAGTATATGAAGCTTTTTTCATACACAAAATATCGCCCAGTTATAATAAGTTTTGTTATAGTGATATTTTTGATTGTTTTCTCTTTTGGAATGAGGATTAATTCAGGGGAAGCGATAGCTCCATTTGGTGGGCAAATTCTGAATGTGATGTACTGTCCTTGTAGCGCCAATATTGCTATTACCGTTGGGCCACCAGCAGGAGGAATATTTTCATATGATGGATCAGGGATGATGTATGCCTTTTACCAGATTTTCCGTCCAGGACCATGGGTGCTTGGGACATATATACCAGGAAGTAAAGGGTGTTGGCAATTTGTCCCAAACGGGTGTATCCCGCTTATTTTACCTATCGGAACAATCTCTACCGTCGGTACCTCAATGTAATATTTAGCCATTGATCAAGCGTGATGTCTTCCGCGCGGGTATTATCAGAAACGCCTGCTTCTTTGAGTGTAGTAAGAGTACTTTCTCCAAAAATTTCCTTCAGATTTCCTGCTAAAATTTTTCTTTTGTGGGCAAAGCCTGTTCGTACAATTTCAAAAAATCTTTGCTCCGCAGATTTGTTTGGGAAATTTTTTCCTGAAATGTTTTCAATAGATAGTATCGCGGAATCAACCTTCGGCGCAGGGGTAAAATAGCGCGCAGAAACTTTTTTGATAAGTTTTGGCGCGCCATATGCTTTTACCGCAATAGATAGAATACTTTCCTTTTTATCGCGCGCAACAATGCGAGTAGCAACTTCTTTTTGAACCATTAAAATCATTCGTTCAGGTTTTTCTTTTGCTCCAAGAAAAGTACGAATGATTTGTCCTGTTAAATAGTATGGAATGTTTGCAACGAGTTTGTATGATTGCCCGCCCATGTTTTTAGAAAAAAAATTTTGGTGGTTTAAGATTTCCATGATATCCCCATGAACAAGTGTGAATTGTTTCCTCTTAGTCTCCTCGCTAAACTTTTCTGAAAGAATCGGAATCATTCGGTCGTCTTTTTCTACAGCAATGACACGGGCTCCAGAGGCAAGAAGCTCTGATGTAAGGAACCCCTTCCCTGGCCCGATTTCAAGCACGGTGTCAGAAGGTAAAAGGTCTGAAGCTCGAATAATATCTCGTGTAACAGTTTTTGAATTTAGAAAATTCTGCCCTAGTGATTTTTTCGCGTGAATCATCTTAGTAGTATATCAAATGCTACCAGCTAATATTTATTACGGGCTCACCGCCTTCGCCCCCTATTTCGCGTTCGGTGTAGGCGTCGTCTATGTCGGAGAGGAATTCTGATGGCGCGTTTACTTGGCGTTGCCCAAAAATTGTTCGGACGGATGCGTACGAGAGATAAAGTTTTTTCTTTGCGCGCGTTATAGCAACGTAGAAAAGACGACGTTCTTCCTCGCTGTCTTCTTTTGACTGAGGCCCTGCGCCCATTCTTTTGTGAGGGAATAAATCCTGTTCAAGCCCAGTGACAAACACGTATGGAAATTCAAGCCCTTTTGACGCGTGCACAGTCATTAGCTTTACTGCGCGAGAACTTTTCATCATAGAGTCCTGATCGCTCGCAAGCGTTGCGTCACACAAAAGTTTTTCCACCGCTTCTTCTGGCGGTAAAATATCGTACTTGGTAGCAAGTGTTACGAGCTCATGAATGTTTTCAAGGCTGTCGTTGTCTTCGTCTCTCCCAGTTTTTAGCGATGCCTCCATTCCCGATTTTTCAGAAACAAATTTAATAAGATTTGAGGTTTTTTCCACGAGTGCGTATCCCTTTATTGATTCCAATAGCGCCCAAAATTCTGCAACACGCTTTTTCCCAGCTTGAGGCAAGCTTTCCTCGTCCCTTGCAAACATTTTCATAATAGTTGCTTTCCCGATACCGCGTGGAGGAGAATCAATGATACGCTTAATGTCCGATAGGCTTTCTGGGTTGAGCCCTGCGCGTATATAAGACAAAATGTCCTTTACTTCTTTGCGTTCAAAAAATCGTATACCAAGAACCTGGTATGGAATCTCCATAATGAGAAATGCTTCTTCAAGAGCGCGCGATTGAAAGTTTGCGCGATAAAGCACCGCAATATCTTCGGGGTCTGTGCCACTGTCAATCAAGTGTTTAATTTTTTCTCCAACGGCGCGCGCTTCCCCACCCTCGTCGTAACTCTCAATAAGAGAAATTTTGTCGCCTAGAATATTTTTTGTGAAAAGATTTTTTTCTTTGCGAACAGTATTTTTTTTGATGATGTCGTTTGCAACAGCGAGTATCGTTTGTGTGGAGCGATAATTTTCTTCAAGAAGAATTGTTTGCGCGCCTTTGTAATCATTTTCAAAGTTCAAAATGTTTTGGAGGTTTGCTCCGCGCCAACTGTAAATGTTCTGATCGCCATCTCCAACCGCGCAAATGTTCATCGTATCTCCAGCGAGCAGGCGAGCCATTTCATACTGCACCGCATTTGTGTCTTGGTATTCATCTATATGAATGTATTTCCATCTGTTTTGATATTCTCGGCGAACTTCTGGGTGGTCACGTAAAAGAATTACTGTTTTTAAGATTAGGTCGTCAAAATCTAGAGCGCTCTCGCGAGCAAGAAGTCTTTCGTAGCGTTCCCACACAGCAGAAACAATCATTGGAAAGTACGCGTTGCCTACATCAGCTTTATATTGCGCGAGCGTTACAAGCGCGCTCTTTTGACGAGAAATAACTCCCGCGATTCGGTCTGGGGAAAATTGTTTTGAATCAATCCCTTGTTCCTTTACCGCTTCCCTTATAAGCGAGCTAGCGCTGTTTTTATCTACAATAGTAAAATGTTTGTTAAGTTTAAATACTTGCGCGCGTGCGCGAAGAATATGCACTCCGAGCGAGTGAAATGTGCCAATGAATGGACGCGCGTCGCCGTATCGAAGGCCTGCATCAAACCCATGCTTTGCAAGAAGTTCATTCACGCGTTCTTGCATCTCCTTTGCGGCTTTGTTCGTGAAAGTGATTGCGAGGATTTCGCTCGGGGGGACCCCTTCTTTTACGAGATTTAAAATGCGATGCGTGAGCGTGCTTGTTTTTCCAGTGCCAGCGCCAGCGATAATGAGAATCGGTCCATTTTTGTGAAGAGCTGCCTCTTTTTGCTTGGCATTTAGATGTTTGAGATGTTCCATTACTTTGGTACTTTAGCACAAAATTAGGAACATGTGACAGAAAACATGTGACAATTGACAAAGGGGGTGTTTGCGCAAAGCGAAAACACCCCCTTTGTATTTTTAAGTCAAACGTCAGTGGTCAAATGTTAATTGTTTCTCTTCTACTCTCCCTCGCGTGCTTTCGGCTTCCCCCCACCAGCCTCCAGTTCCGCGTAGTTTTGCAAGGTTCTCCTCACTTCTTCTTCCATCAATGTGTGCATGTCTGGAATATTTTCCTCAAGAAATTCCTGAATCAACGCAGTGTCGTTCTTTGCTCCTATTTTTTCAAATTCCACGCGCGCTTCAGAGGAAAGTTTATCAAAAATAGCAATAGTCAGCGATTTCAAAATAACCTCGCCAAGCTTGACGACAATTTCGTCTTGCGCTTCCTCTGGAAGTTCGCCGATGCTGAGCTCTTTTATTAGTATGTCGCGAAGTTCTTGGTTTTTCATCACGTTAGAGATAGGAAACGCTGCGCGTTTCCGTGTCTTTATTATATTAGGCTGTTAATGATAATAACCTCATTATATCCTATTAGTGTCAAAAACATAACGCTTTTATCTCTAACGGGGTTCATAGTAAAAATATATTATCTTATTATTGATTATTTTGATAGTTTTGCAATGGTTGCGCTACGAACAAGTTCATCAAGCTTCTGGCTTGAATTAATTTTTACCTCTATCCCAGAAACTTTTCCAGCATTCATAATATACTTTTGAATCTCGTCAAGAAGGACAGGATTGTTTATTCCAATCGGTTTCTGTAGTGGCGGTAAAGGAGTATTCGCCCCTGCACTCATTATTTCACCGACTGTTTTAGAACCAAACCCTGCTTCAGGATCTGTCCAGTCTTTTGACTCGAGACCATCAATCTCACCAAAACCAAAAATATTTGGTTTTTTGCCCAAAAGTTTGTTCATATCATCGTGAAGCGCGGAACTAGAAATTGCTTCTATTCGAGTAGTATCCGCTGAGTTCCCTGGGGTAATATCCTGAGGCATTGGTGGAACATAATTTTCCATCAAAACATCTTTTGTTGGGACTTCTTGTGTTGTAGCAGGTTGTTCCGGTGTCGGTATTACCTGTGGGGGGATAATAGCGTTTTGTTCTTCGGGAGTAAATGTTGTGTGAAGAGGTTCACTTAGGAAATCCTCAGCGCTTATTGTTCTAGCATGTGTTTCATTTCCATAATTTTGGATGCTAGACACATCCTCAGGGGTAAGATTTTTTGCAGAGGACAAAGTGCTGTCCATAAATTCTTTGTCTCTAAAAATTTCGCCAAAATCCACGCCCTCTCCAACATTAATATTGTTCGCGTCGGTCAAACCGTATGATTCAGGATATTTCTCAACTCGGTCTTTGATGGCATCAATAACATAAGTTTTTTGTTCAGGAGAAAGATCGGGGAATTTTTCCACAACTATATTCCCTGCCATTTTCCAAATCGAATCACCGCTTTTTGCGGTTTGAATATATTCACCACTCTCAACAGGCACTTCCACATGCGCTCCTCCAATCCCAAAAAAGTCGGATATTTTTTGGAATAGTCCGTGTTCAACAACGTAGCCGCTGATTATGTTTGGCAATACGCCAACAACAACTATTGAAAGAGCTGCCGCAATTGTAGTATCGCGAAATTCTTCAACTCCTGAACGCTTGTCACCTTTTTTCTCAGCGCGTATTTTAAGTCCTTTTTCTATAGCGACGAAAAGCCCTGCTCCGCCAACCGCTCGCAGGCCGGCTCCGATAGTGGCGATAGCTCCGACAGCTGTGGTTGCTCCAATGGCCGCCGAGCCAATACCAGACACAACCATACCAGCGGTGAGCAGGAGCTTGTAGCGAGTCGGGACTTTGTTATATGTTTCTCCCACGCGACGAAGCCATCCCTCTGGAACTTTTTTTTCATCAGCTCTTGCTTCGGACATCTCTCCTAGTGTTGCGATATTGGCAAGTACTTGCTCGCGCGTAACTTTATTTTCTACAAGCGATTCAAATTTCTCAAACGCAACTTCTTGGCCTTCTGTTGGTGTGCCGACAACTTCCTTTATGCTCTTTGTAGTTATAGGAAGGAGAGAGCCATCATCTGGTTCAGGCGCAGATTTAGAGCTGACAATAGTTTCTTCATTTGTTTTTTCAAGAGTTGCGTTTCTTTTCGCCTCGTTTTCTTTCCAAAGGCGGTCCATCGCCATGTCGTATTTCGACTGTAGAGGGTTTTTTGCATCAATTTCCTCAGGATTATTCTCGTCGTCTGTATGCTCAAGAGTAAATTTAAGCGGTGGCATTTCTTGCTTCATAATTTTTTCTTCAACACCTGTTTCGTTTATTGTAGCAGGGCCCGACGACTGTTGCACAGGCGCTTCGCTAGCACCAGTAGCAAGTATATCCATTTCATTTTGCATTTCTTCGTTTTCTTTTTTAAGACCAAAAATTCCAGGAGCAACCCTTTCTGAGTGGCGGTTATTTAAAAATTTTCTTTCTTCGATGGTTTCCTCGCTAGTATGATGAATACCTCCGTCTCTAACAGTGCTAGGCGTTTGTTTTTCTAAAATTAGTTCTGCTTCGTGCTCAGCTACAGCAAGTCGCTCTTTTGCCTCTGCCTTCTCAGCTTCACCGCGTATTGCGTCGCCAAGCACACTGTCGTCATCTGGCGTTGTTTTAAGTATCTCTTCCGCATCATTGATTTTTTTAGTAGCCTCCTCCACTTTTTCCTTTTCGGCATACCACTCGCTGACAATAGATTGAATTTTTTTGTGGTCCTCAAGAGCTGTTGATTCAGGGATCACACCATTGATTTTGTCTACTTCGTTTTGAGCACCAACAATAGCCTTCCTGATTGCGTTTACTTCGTCTGTTCTACCAGCCGACACCAGCATTCTTTCTTTAACACGAAAATCCGCAATTGTGAACAAAAGCCCGTCCTTCTCGTTTTTTAATTTTGATAGTGTATCGTCAATAACGACAGATTCTTCCTGTGCTTTTTTAATGGATTCCTTGATTTCAGATGGCTCACCCTTGCTCCCTATCCCACCCCTTATTATTTTTTCGCGTATTTCCGCAGTTCTAAGTTTTGAATCGGCATTTTCGTTAGTTAGTTTCGATAATAGCTGGGCTCCGATTGACGAGCTTGACCCTTCGGAGCCTTCTTTTGCGGAACTAAGCATTTGTTTTTCGAAGCTAGACATGTGTTACATTGAATTATTGCACACTTTCGCGAGAGCGTACAATTTAGATACTTGTTTATCTTATGTAATATCAAAATTATACCGAAAAGTCGATGATTTTCAGTTGTCCACAGCATATCCACAACCCCTTCCCAAATGGTCCTCTTTTGTGCTATCATTTATAGAACTTAGGGGATTAGCCCCAGGTTTACAGAAAAGACCAAGCCTTGTCGCCAAATAACTTTTCTGTTGCAGTTCTCAATTTCCTGCTACGATTTGTCAAATTCCTTCGAAATATTCCTATATTCCTAAGATTTTTTGACTACGTCTCGCTAGAAAATTGCTAACCTCGCTACGAAAATTATTAGACGATAGGGCTACTTTCCACCCCACGACCGCACGACAGAAGGATACCTATCAACAGACATATTTCTACAAAATTAAATGACCTCAGCCGAGTGCAAAAGAAAGCAGGCTGGGCGAAATATTTATATTTTTCAGGGTTCGCTAGCTCCGGGCTTTTTTTGGCTATGATTGGTTTTGGTTTGGTAACCCCATTGACCTCCGTGCATGCTCGAGCTTTTTTCTATTTTGGTGGCAAATCTGACAAGACACCCGTAGTTTCTGCAAGCACAGAGGCTCAAAATTCTCAGACAATCGCATTTTTAGAAGCGGCAACCAACGTTGACCCAAGGAAGGCGATGGGTGGTGGAGATATTACAATCATTGGTGACAGCGCGTTTATCTCAGATGCAGGGCCTACTGGCACCATCGCGGATATTGAGTCCAGTGGTCATCAAGGCAAAGTTAGCCTTTATGTTGTTCGTTCTGGAGATACTATTTCACAAGTAGCAAATATGTTTGGTGTAACCGTAGAAACTATTTTATGGGCAAATGACCTTACGCGTGGTTCGGTACTTCGTGAAGGACAGCATCTCGTCATACTCCCTATTGATGGGGTTCAGCATACAGTACAAAAAGGTGACACACTCCGCGGGGTTGCAAATAAGTACAAAGGAGACCTAGATGAGATCCTTGAGTTTAACAATGTGACAGCTGATCAAAAACTAAGTATTGGCGACATTATTATAGTTCCAAATGGCAAGGAGGTTCTAACTTCTGCAGGAGTTACTACTACATCTCGTTCTCGCACAATCGCTTCGTACCCATCTTATGCAGGGTACTACTCGCACCCCATTCCTGATGGTCACAAAACGCAAGGTACTCACGGATACAACGGTGTTGATTACGGAGCCCCAATAGGCACACCAGTGTATGCGGCGGCTGAAGGTACGGTTATTGTAAGCAGGTTCAAAACTGGATCTTGCGGTCGCACATGTTTCGGCGGGTATGGCAACTACATTGTCATTGAACATCCAAACGGCACACAAACCCTCTATGGACACTTGAGTGCTGTTTACACATCTGTTGGTGGGCGTGTTAAAAAGGGTCAGTGGATCGGGGAGGTTGGGAACACCGGCAGATCAACTGGAGCTCACCTCCACTTTGAAGTCCGCGGAGCGAAGAATCCGCTCTAGAGAGAATATTGAATGTAGAATATTGAATAGAACGTGCGTGAAGCCTTTGGCTTCACGCACGTTTCTTACTGCTCATTCGAAATTCCACATTCAATATTCTACGTTCTATCTGAACTCAGTCGGTCTATACGCTAGCGCTTCTAGAATATGTTTCTCTTGTATCTCTGATGAGTTGTCTAAGTCCGCGATAGTGCGCGCGACTTTTATTGTTTTGTGGTGAGCGCGCGGTGAAAGTTTCAATCGTTCAGCGGAAGCGTTGAAAAGCACGCGAAGTTTTGGGGTTAGTTTGATGAAGGTTTCAATATCATCAGCGCGCATCTCACTGTTTGTAGTAATTTTCCTTGCATGGTTTGTGAAACGCGCATCCTGCAATGCGCGCGCTTTTGCAATTCGTTCACGCACTTCGCTTGTTGATTCACCAGCGCTCGCAGAAGAAAGCTTGTCGTGACTCATATGTGAAACTTTTACCCAAAGCTCAATGCGGTCCATAATCGGGCCGGAAACTTTTCGCGTGTATGAAGCAAGAGTTCCCGGCATGCAGGTGCACCTTTCTTCGCTTCCATATTTTCCGCATGGGCACGGATTCATCGCGGCGAGTAAAATAAAACGCGCGGGGAAAGTGTCGTGCCCTTTTGCGCGCGTGATGCGAATATGCCCTTCCTCTAGAGGTTCGCGAAGCGACTCAATAACACGCCTATCAAACTCCGGAAATTCATCTAGGAAAAGCACACCGCGATGAGCGAGAGTAATCTCTCCTGGCTTTGGTATCGCTCCTCCGCCAATTACTGCGGGGTACGACGATGTGTGGTGCGGAGCGCGAAGTGGGGGTCGTGTCATAATATTTTCACGAAGTGTTCCTGCTACGGAATGAATGCCCGTAACCTCGAGCGAGTGTTCATTTTGCAAATCGGGAAGCAAATGTGGGAAAGCTTGCGCAAGCATCGTTTTTCCTGTTCCCGGGGGCCCCCACATTGCGAGGTTGTGGTTGCCTGCCGCGGAAATTTCCAGCGCGCGTTTTGCAAACTCCTGTCCTTTGATATGCGAAAGATCAACAATTGTCTTATCGTTTGCAGTCTTTGTTTTGTCTATATGTGCTTTCAGTGTCGGTGTCAAGAAAAATTTATTCTTTTTATCAAGATGTTGCAGTACTTCAGAGAGGTTACGTGCGCCGTATACGGCAATCCCATCCACGAGAGCCGCCTCGTTTGCGTTATGAGCCGGCAAAAATATTTCTGTGAAACCAGCATTCTTTGCTGTGTTGGCAAGTAGGAGCGCGCCATGAATAGGACGAAGTACTCCATCCAGAGAAAGCTCGCCGAGAAAAAGACGCCCTTTTGGACCAAATTTTGTTTCACCAGACGCCATTAGGTACGCGAGGGCAATAGCAAGGTCATAGTGCGAACCTTCTTTTTTGAGTTCGGCTGGGGCTAGAGAAATAACAGTTTTTTGGTTTCTTTGTTTTGGAGAATCAAAGCCGGAGTTTTTTACTGCGGCACTCACCCGGTCGCGAGATTCATCCACAGAAGTGCTTGGCAGTCCCACTAAAGAAAAAGAGTTGAGCCCCTTAGAGAGATCAACTTCTACATCTACTATATGCGGAACTAAACCTACTATCTGCGCTGAAAATAGTTTTGAAAATTGCATGATTGATAACTACTAACCACTAGCAACTTACAACTGACTTTAACTAGTAACTTTTTCGCATAGCGAAAAAGTTACTAGTTAAATGTCCGCATAGCGGTGTCAGTTGTCAATTGTGCGCACCGAGAAGATTAAAACGCGAAGCGCTTAATCTTCTCGGTGCGCGATGCATGTCGGCGCGGAAGGATTTGCTTCTAGACGAGCGTCCTCAATTTTTTCTCCGCAAATGCGACAAATGCCGTATGTCCCAGCTTCAATACGAGCGAGCGCGGAGTCCACATCAAGAAGACGCGCTTCAAGTTCCACTTCTATTGCAGAGTTTTCTTCAAATGCTTCTATGCTGTCCGCAACATCATTAACATCAGCGGTAGGGTTGTTTAGGTCGGGAGCAGATGGCTCCCAATCGCCAGCTATTTCGGGATTTCTGTGCCCAACACCAGAAAGCTCTCCTTCCAAGCGCGCTTTTTCTTCTAGCAGTTTTGATTTTATGTCGTTTGTATTTGTCATAGGGTGCTATATTCAACTAATCTCTGCGTACCAAGTCTTGAAAATTTTGGCTACAGCTTTGAAAAAATTCCTCAAAATATACTCATATTCCTCAGGATTTTTTCATCGCCTCGCCAAAAATTTTCAAGACTTATGCACACATCTTAATTGAATATAGCACTAGTGTACCTCTTTTAGTTTTTGGAGGCAATAGGGAGAATAGCTTCAAGCGCGGTTGCGCTTCCTGCTATAACTATGGTGTTTGGTTTTGCGAATGAGTATGCGACTGTCTGACCAAACGGTTTCTCAATCAATCGAGCGTCTTTCCCGCCAACCACAATGTCACTAAATTTTGTGTTCAATGTGGCATTATTAGCAATATTTATGCCAAAAACAGTATTATAAGAAAGCAACAGACTTGATTCCCACTCAAGCATACCTGCAAGCCCTGTTTCGTAAGAAGATACCTTTAAAATTAGGAATGGAGTCGCTCCCCAGTTCCACTCACCAAAAACACCCATCATAAACTCTTTTTCAAGAGAACGGAACAGGATTTCTGGTAGAGCAATCTCAGTAAATATAAAAAGTCTATTTGCGGAAATTGATACAGGAGCGCTCTCTCCTTCCGTTAGATAAAGATTTTTTATAGATCCAGAAGCAAGCCCCATTTTCATTTCTGAAAAAATTGCATCACTAATTTGATCCTTGGTTTGTTTTGTAATATTAAATTGCTTCTCGTATTGCGCTGGAATGAGCGATTGGGCGAGAGGCGCTACATTTGCAGTAGTTTCAGTGGTGGAAGTAGATGACTGCCTGCTAATCGGGGTAAACGAAGAAATCGAGACGCTTGAGGGGTTTATCCCACCTATTTTAGGTAGAATAAAAACATATGCAAAACTAAGCAAGGATATGATCAACAACGCAATAATTAAGACAGCAATGCGACTTATTGGCTTTGGCGCGCGAGCAGAAGGTTTTTCAGACTCTGTTGTTGACGTCCTTGCGCGCGCAGATGCTTTCTTTTTTTCTTCCGCTATAGCAATTGAGACAACAGATTCGTTTTGGGTTTTTACAGCGTCTGCCATATCGCCTTTCATTGTGCGAATGAGACTATGGGGGACAACCTTCTCAGACTCTGGGGTGTCGGGTCTTCCTTGAAAAACACCAGGCTCTAATTTCTTGTGAGGTACGATTGGTTCCATTGTTAATAATTATACTCTGTATTCAAAGTGTATAAAAGGGGGTATATTAGTTTGCTACAGGTAATTAATTAGTTGCATTATACCAAAACATAATCCAGCAAATTCTCACGATCGTGAGAATTTGCTGGTATCATCATTGGCCTATATCTGTAGTGAATTAATGCAATGGTTTGCAATTATTATAGTGTAGTATCGTATACGACAGCTCGCAAAGCGATTTGCTGTTTTTCGCTCCACTCTTTAGGAGATACTCGTAAACACATGAATATCAAAAAATGATAGTTTTTCGAATAACAATATATCGCCAAAAGTTTCGTTTGTTAAGTGAGCTGTGGAATTTGAATCAATGAAAGTAGCAAACACAATGGAGAGAAATTTTCCTTATACCAAGGAAGAAAAATAAATAGACGTTCCGTACTGCTTGTTTAACCATTTTTTCTGACTCGCCAGTTTCACAAAAACAAAAAACCCGACACTGTCGGGGTTTTTTACTGCGGGCCCCTCCTCCGCTTAGTTTTGTTGGACAAATTAAGCGGAGGAGTGGCTAGATTACTCCGCCTTGTGGTTTTCCTTGCGTGTGCGTGGCGCCTGTTTACGTGGACGACGCGCGCCACCACCACTAGAGCTCCCACCACGATACCCAAGAAGGTACTTGCGTTGATCGTCGCACATATCTATGAAGTCATCTGCAGACTCACGAAGTTTACCAGAAGCTGAACGACCAAATGTGATAACTTCAACTTGTGTGCCCATAAACTTTAGATACTCAACAAGCGGTACGAAGTCGCCATCACCCGAGGCGAGTACTACCGCGTCTACTTTTGAGCCTATGCGGATTGCATCCACAGCGAGACCCACGTCCCAGTCTGCTTTTTTTGCGCCACCAAAAAAGATTTGGAGGTCTTTTGTTTTTGTCTCAATACCGAGAGAGTTTAGCGCTTCAAAGAAGCTTTTCTCCTCTTCTCCTTCTGTTGTGATAACATACGCGATCGCGCGGACGAGATGTCTGCCTGCTACTGCTTCTTTTAGAACTGCTCCAAAGTTTACTTTTGCTCCATATAAATTGCGAGCGCTGTGATAAAGATTTTGAGCATCAATGAACATCGCAACGCGTTGTTCCTTTTGTTTTATTATTGCCATTGTAAAAAGTTGTTAGGTTTTAGTTAGTAGGTGTTAGGGGGTGTATTTCCTGGAACCTAAAACATGAAAGCTAACACCTAGGTTATTTATTAAAAATGATTACCGAGATACTCTAATAGTATCTCATGAAGCGAAGTAAACAAAAAGCTCTGCATTGCAGAGCTTTCCACAACTAGAATTTCTCATTTTGGCATAATTCAAGGCGCGAGTTATGTTTGCGACCAAGCTGTATGGATAATACTGCACGGAAGCAAACAAAACGAGCAACATTACGTCCGAGAGTCTACGCCCAATGCGTGATGAAATTGCTATTTCAGAATCTACTGATTCAGAAATACGCCAAAATGTGAGATTCTCTATTTTAGGCCTACCTTTTTTATGAGAGCCTCATACCTACCCTTACTCTTGCGTTTTAGGTAGTTCAAGTGCGTGCGACGGTCTGCTACCATCTGGAGAAGCCCACGACGCGAGTGGTTATCCTTATGGTTTTTCTTCAAATGAATAGCAAGCTCATCAATGCTTTTTGACAGAATAGCAACCTGAGCTTCTGGCGAGCCAGTATCAGTCGCATGAATCTGTGTCTTCTTGATAATATTCTGCTTCTGCTTTGTCGTAATCATTAGGAGAACTTTAGCATATCTTGCCAATAAAAGCAAGCCACTACACATATTTTGGAAAAAGTGGGAAATAGGTGCGGTGGCTGGCCACTTTAATGTCTATTTTTAGGCTGTTTTTCTGAAATGATGGCCTATTTTATGAATATACCCCTCCGCAAAGGTGCCAATTATCATTCCAAGGGAACTTAGACCAAACCCAACTATAATCGCGGGGATAAATGGGTCAGTAACGTAAAGTTCTGTAAATTGCCAACCAGTAGCTCCAAAAATAATGGCAAATAAAGCCCCCATATTGTTTGCCCTATGCCAATACAGGCCAAAGACTAGCGGTATAAATGCTGAAACGAGTGTTATTGAGTACGCGCCACTCACGAGTTCGTATATGCTTCCTTGTGATGAGGCTAGAATAAGCGCGCCAAAGGCTATAACAACTACCGAAGACCGTATGATTTTTAGTCTCGTTTTGTCATTAATGTTGTTAAAGAAAGGTTTGATGACGTTCTCTCCTAGAAGTGTTGCTGGGGCAAGAAGCGCTCCAGACGCGGTGCTCATGATAGCCGAAAGAAGAGCTCCAAAGAAAAAGATTTGAGTTATCATGCTTGTGTCGTCTAAAATAAGCGTTGGGAGAAGTTGTTGAGGATCGCTAGCAACCAGTTCTGGGTATTTGAAACGCGCAATAAGACCGAGAGTAAGAGGGATGAGAGCAATTGTGAAATACATCACTCCAGCAGAAACTGATGCCCATTTTGCAATAGCAGCAGTCTTTGCAGACATAACTCTCTGGTACACGTCTTGTTGCGGGATGGACCCAAGCCCGATAGTCATCCAAGCGGCAACCCACGCGAGCCAGTCTTTTGTAGTTGCGTCCGTTGGGGTTATTTTAAAAAATTCAGATGGGGTGTTTACGAAAATTGAGCTAAAACCGCCGTTCTGTAAAAGCACTTCCACCAAAATAACGATAAGACCAAGCACGATAACGCCCATTTGCACAGTGTCAGTGATGGAAACAGCCCACATCCCGCCGATATATGTATAGATTACGACGATAATTGTGGCAATAAGCATGCCAGTGATTGCCGGAATACCGAGAAGCATGTTTAGAATAATGCCGAGAGCTACAAATTGCGCAGCGACCCAGCCGAAATATGTGAGAATGATTGCAATTGAGAGCATTGTCGCAACTATTTTGTTGTAGCGCTCGTGAAAATAGTCTCCAATTGTGAGGTTTTGCATAGCATAGAGTTTTTTTGCAAAAAAGAGACCAATGAGAATGAGACAAAGGCCTGCTCCAAACGGGTCCTCAATAACGGACAAAAATCCTCCTTCTGCCATTCGCGACCCCGCTCCTAAAAAGGTTTCAGAACCAAACCATGTAGCAAATACTGTTGCCATCGCCATAGAAAACGGGAGGTGACGACCAGCGAGAGCATAGTCTTTAGAAGATTTAACTCTCTTTGATGTATAGATACCAATAGGTATCATCATCAACATGTAAACTAATACGAATACAGCTACCATATTATTTAGAAAGCGAGCGAGCCCGAATGGGTCAATCGCAAATTAACTATAAAAATGACTCCTCCTATTCGCTCTCGTCACCAGTGACGATTTCTATACCACCCTCATTCATGAGCTCACGAGAAAATTGATCAAGTTGTTCCGATTCGTTACTTGTTACGTATGGCTCGTTGCGCTCACCACCAATAATAGAAATCCCCTGTCCTTCAAGGGTGCGAAGGGATGCGTCGTCTTTCTCGTCGTAGACTTCCATATCAGAACCAATCGGCCCTTTGTCCATATTGTGTGATTCGGTAATGATAATGTAATCGTCTGATTTGCTCATAAGTAAACTATACCACTAACCACTAACAACTAACAACTAAAGTGGAGCCGTTTGCCTTCGTCAAACGGCTCCACTTTACGTGTCAATTGTCAAATGTACAGTATGGCGCTTTGCGCTATACTGTAGGTATGTCGCACAATATCCCCCAGACTTCCATCGGATCATTTGCAAGGCAATATTTGGAGTACTTGGAAATAGAACGCGGGCGAAGTTTGAAGACTATTGAAAATTACGAGCACTATCTTACACGCTTTTTAACATCGAGTGGCGCAAAAGATCCAAAAGACATTGACGACGAACTTATGCGTTCCTTTCGTTTGTGGCTCAATCGTCAGAGCGCCGGGGTTCACGAGGGTCGCCAAGAAACATTGAAAAAGAAAACACAGAATTATTATCTCATCGCCATTCGCAGTTTTCTAAAATATTTACGTAAGCGTGGAATTGAATCTTATGCGCCAGAGCGTATTGAGCTCGCAAAAGTTGCCGAGCGTACTATTGATTTGCTGACTTCACAGGATTTAAGGCGGTTACTTGATGCGCCAAGTGGAGACGGGGTGAAAGAACTTCGCGACAAAGCTATTCTTGAATTATTTTTCTCAACCGGGCTTCGTTTGTCGGAGTTATGCGCGCTTTCACGCGACATTGACATTAAGCGCGATGAAATATCTGTTCGTGGGAAAGGTGAAAAAGTGCGCGTGGTTTTTCTTTCAGACGAAGCAAAAAAAGCGATTACCGCTTACTTAAAAAAGAGAACTGATATGGACGACGCGCTTTTTGTGGGTGAAGGCAAGCGCGCGCGCGAGGATGGGTCAATACGTTTAACACATCGTTCTGTTGAGCGAATGGTAAAACACTACGCAGCAAAGGCTGGTATTATGGACAAGGTTACTCCACACATTTTACGTCACTCATTTGCAACAGACTTGCTTTACAATGGTGCCGACATTCGCTCTGTACAAATGATGCTCGGTCATTCAAATATTTCCACTACACAAATTTATACACACATCACAGATAGCGAACTACGAAACGTGCACAAGAAATTTCACGGGAAGAGGAGGTAAAAAATTAAACGCGCGGGACTGTTATTGTCCGGCGCGTTCTTGATACTAAAACTATTCCTCGTCAGGATGAAGAATACGATGTAGGTGAGCTAACTCAATCTCATCAACTTTCAGTTGGGCCTCTGTTCTACGCAATCGTTCTGTCGCTAGACTCACAGTGTTCCGAAGAATTATCACCGCATTACGACCACTAACTACAGCTGTTTGTAGTTTTTGAAAATTACTATGCAATACTTTACCTTGTTCGTCTTCATCATATGTAGATGCTGTGCTCATGATACACCTCCTTTCTATAAATAGCTTCCTGCTCAAAGTCTATTCCCTATTCGTAAAAGATACAACAGTTCTATATACTATAAAGATGAAGATTATCTCCTGGAACGTAAATGGCTTGCGCGCGATTCACAAGAAGGGCAATTTTGCTGAAATTATTAAAAAAGATTTTGATATTTTGTGTTTGCAGGAAACAAAGGTTGAAGAAACTCAGCTTCCAGAAGAGGTCCGCGCCCCAAAAGGCTACTACGCATACTTCTCGCATTCAAAAATGCGTAAAGGTTACAGCGGTGTGGCTGTATATAGCAAAACAAAGCCTGAAAAGGTAGAGGAAGGCATGTGTCTAAAGGACATGGACAAAGAGGGGCGTCTCCTTGTCCTTTACTTTCATGATTATGTCCTTTTGAATTGCTATTTCCCTAACGGTGGTGGCGGTCCTGTCCGATTGAAATACAAGCTTGATTTTTATGATACATTTCTTGGTTTCACAGAAAAACTTCGCAAAAAGGGACACAAAATAATTATTTGCGGTGATGTGAATACCGCGCACGAAGCGGTTGACCTTGCTCGCCCAAAGGAGAATGAAAAGAACACAGGCTTCCTACCAGAAGAGCGCGCGTGGATAGACGAGCTCATTTATCATGGCTATTTGGATATTTATCGCCACCTTCATCCAAACACAAAAGATGTGTACACATATTGGGATATGAAAACATCCGCGCGCGATCGCAACGTAGGCTGGCGCATTGACTACTTCTTTATCTCACCAGATTTGCTCCCACGTGTGAAACAAGCCACAATGCTTACAGACTTTCTCGGCTCCGATCATTGCCCGGTATTGATTGAAATCAATATTTAGGGACACTGCCCTATCGTGCTGGAATTAAAGGGTTGACAATTTATATGATAATGTAATATGATAATATCATATAAATAATCAATAAATATTATGTCTACATTATCTGTTCCGTTGTCACCAGAATTGGAGAAATTCATAAATAGCCAAGTAAAATGCGGTCGCGCATCCAACAAGGCCGATGTAGTTCGCCGTGCCCTCACTCGCCTTTCTGAAGACGAAGCGGTGCAGGCTGTACTAGAAGCGTCAAAAGAGCCAACCCTCAGGGGAGATTTGCGGGAACTAGCAAAAAAAATTATTTAAGATGAAAATAAATATCGGTTACAAGCCGTCATTTATTCGGAAATTTAACAAGCTTCCGAAGGGTCTGCAAGACGAGGTTGTTGAGAAAATTGAATTATTTAAGGAGATTAGCAATCATCAGCGATTAGAAGTGCATAAATTAAAAGGAATACTAAAAAAATTCTACGGTTTTTCCGTCAACTATAGAGATCGTATCGTTTTTGAAGATATGTCAGAAAATGAAGTAGCACTCTTGGCAGTTAGCGACCACGAAATCTATAAATTATTTTTATAAATATTGACAAAAAAGTCAAAGAAAAGATAAAAATCGGCACATGTGGTTGGGTTTTTGTAATTATAAACGGCAAACTTGCCGAATTTTTCTTTTCTAATAAAAAGGGCAAGTCTGCTGTTTCTGCGCATTGCTATGTAAAGGAAAGCGACTATAAGGCGAAATGGGAACTAAAAGCAATAAAAGAAGATAAATCAAAATATAAATTTATATGGCGAAAATGGGGATACAAACAAACCTAAGTAACTCCTGCAAGATAAGACTCAACTTCTTTTTGAATATCTGAAAATTGAGTATAAAACTCGTCATTCTTTGCCTTTTTTGCATTTGTGTGATTTTTATTTGTCATATTTTTCTTTGGATTACTTCACCCCGTGGCGTTTGCGAATTACTGCGAGTTCTTTTTCTTCCTCTTCCTCTTTCTTTTCTTTTCCTTCTTCGCCGAGTTTTTTTAGTTCATCAATGGGAAGTTTCGAAAGTTCGAGTGTGCGTTTCACGAGAAACTCTTCTTTATTTCGCTCTGGGTCATCAAGTACCTCTTCTAGTAATGCGTGCAAAATAAATCCTAACTTTGGTCCAGGTGTTTCACGAGTAACCTCCATTATCTTTTCTCCGTCAATCTTTAGCATTCCCACAGACACAGGCGCGCGCATTGCTTCCTCTATCATTGATTCATATTTGCGCAAACGGTACGGAGCTTCCTTTGGGCGACCCATTCCTATGCGGTCGCATGCGCGAACTTTCATCAAGTCCCAAACATTTTCTGGTCCGACATTTTTTACGATACGACGCACAGCGGAGAGCGTAATTTTTTCTATGTCAGAAAAAAACAAATGATAACGCACGAGCGCAGAAACAACATCAACAATTTTTTTTGGATATTTTAAATGCTCAAGAACTTTCTTTACAACACGCCCACCCACTACATCATGACCATAAAATGTCCAATCATTTTTTTCTTCTGACCATCTTCGAGTTTCAGGTTTTGAAACATCATGAAAGAGCGCGCCGAGTCGCACGTGTAACGGCCACTCACGATCTGCAGAGTGTTGTAGCGCGCGCAAGTTGTGTTCCCATACTGTATAAATGTGATCACCATTTTGTTCCACATCAATCCCTCTCTCAATATCAGGCGCGATATATTTCAGAAGACCAAGTTTATGACACATAACAATTCCAATCATTGGATTTTTTGTCATTATCATTTTTGTAAATTCATCACGAATACGCTCCATAGAGATATGCTTCAATTCCCTCGCTTTTTCTACAACTGCGTTTTGAGTCTCCACTTCAATCGTGAAACCAAGGTCTGTAGCAAGGCGCACTGCGCGGAGAACTCGGAGAGAGTCTTCACTAAATCGTTCTATCGGACTTCCTACTGTGCGAATCACTTTGTCCTTTATGTCCTTTAGACCACCATGAATGTCCGTTAGATGTCCTTTAGATTCATCATAAGCAATAGCGTTAATTGTAAAATCACGACGTTTTAGGTCGTCTTCTAGTTTCCCGTGAAACGAAACGCTGTCTGGATGACGTTTATCTGTATATGCGCCTTCACTTCGATAAGGTGTAACTTCCACAACCTTTAGTGTTTCATCGTCTGTTTCTTCACTCACGATTCCTACGGTCCCGTAGTCGTTTTCGTAAAAAGAGTTTTCAAATAAGGCCTGGATCTGTTCCGGCGTTGCATTTGTGGTGGCGTCCCAGTCTTTCGGCTTAATCCCCTGTAGAATATCACGAACGCATCCGCCAACTAGGTATGCCTCAAACCCTGCGTTTCGCAAGGTTTTTGTTACATGTGAAACCTCAGAAGGTATTTTATACGAGATATCAGACTTCATTTAGTTATTGAAACTATACAGTTTTTTTTGCCTTTTGACTACTTTTGCTGTACAGTCTCATTATCACTCCAGTGTGATTTCGTTGCCCTCATAGCTCAACGGATAGAGTACCGGTCTTCGGAACCGAGGATGGGGGTTCGATTCCCTCTGAGGGCACAAAAACAAATGAAGAAAACAAGAAATCTATCGCTTATTGTAATTTATGGCGTAGTTGGCGCAGGGAAGACAACTCTTGCTGATTTTTTGCATAATGACCTTAGCTATACTGCGCATATTGGCGTTGATCCCACCAAACTTTTATATCGGAATTCAGGGCTATTACATCTCATAATGCTGTGAGTAGAAAGGTTGTAGCATTTATGGTATCCGAATACCTACAAAATTGCATCAGCGTTATTTTGGAGCAATGAATGAATCAAGACGAGATAACAGAAATAAGGAATATCGCAGAAAGAAGTGTGGCAGATTTCTATGTATATCGCATTGACGCTCCTAGAATTGTTCTTGATGAACGTGCTAAAGACGACCTAATGATTTAGGGAAACCACATATCCCAAAGGGAGTGCTTGACGCACCTTACGAGGTGCACCAAAGTAATGCATCCCCATGCGTGTCATTTTTGGTTCAAGTAGTATGAGTACGGAGGAAATAGCACACAAGATTCTAAAAGCTCCGGCCTGACCCTCTTCCAAAAAGATAAAAAATCTGTATACTGATAAAATATTTGCGGGTATGGTTTAATGGTAGAATGCGTCCTTGCCAAGGACGAGATCGGAGTTCGATTCTCCGTACCCGCACATCAGAAACAAGAAACCAACTTCTTTTCTAAAGGACATCCGTAACCAGAGAGCACTATTTTGACACATGGTGTCAACGGCTGGAAACGGAAAAATATGGGGGGAAATGCTCAAAACTGTGGATAACTATGTGGATAGTGTTGATAAAGGACATAAAAATGTGTCATTATAGAGTCATAAACTATAAAGGACAAGAGGGGGAATGACGTGAAACCCTTGATATCTAAGGGGTTCACAGGACTCACCCCCTTTTTAGGCTAAAATATGGCAAATCCAAAGTGTTTCACGAGAAACAGCATAAAATGATACAATGATTTTGATGGCAGAACCTACAGAAAAGCAGAAAATTGGACGGCTGGGGGAGGATATTGCCATAAAATACTTAGAAAATAAGGGTTTTACGATAATTGAGCGGAATTACCTCAAAAAGTGCGGTGAAATTGACATAATCGCTAAAAAAGCTGGGGTAATACACTTTTTTGAAGTAAAAAGTGTTACACGTGAAAATATCAGCAGTTCGGCGTATTCTTATATGGTAGCCAAATGTAATGCTCCACGTGGGACAGATAGTTATCGAGCAGAGGACAATTTACACCCATATAAACTCAAACGATTGTCGAGAGTTATCCAATTATATTTGTTTGAGAAGCATTCAAACGGGGAACCAGAATGGGTTTTTGACGCAATTATCGTGCAAATTGATACTAAAACTAGACGGGCACGTGTAAAATTTTTGGAGAATATTGTGTTATAGTCTTCGCAAATATATGTATCTGTGCTATGATTTCTCAACGGTTTCATGAGGAGATGATGATTTAGGCTTGTGTCTGGGTGTAGTATATCGGTAGTACGTCTGCGTAGGGTTGAAGTTTTAGTCGGGGTGTAGTATATCGGTAGTACGTCTGCTTTGGGAGCAGATAGGCCGAGTTCGATTCTCGGCACCCCGACTAAAACTTTAACCGGAAGCGTATAAACACTTCCACGGGAATCTACGTAAGAGATTTATATATATGGAATACCATATATTCGGCGCTCGCTCGGAAATGAGAAAGATTACTCTCTCATTTCGCTCAATCGCTTGAATATAACGGGTACAATATTTTAACATCACTCGGATGTTGTGTAAGTGAGTACACTTCCACACGCTCCCGAATCACCAGATTCTGAACTAGCAAGTTCGTGTATTGGACATAAACATAAGTAGATTCACATCTTGGATGCAGACTCACGGATGCAGTCTTGGATGAAAGCTCGGGAATAAATACAAGCATAATAATTATCCACATACTAAAATTATTTTTAGTTTCAATAGTGTATAATAGAATAAATGAAGTTGGGTACAAAAATAAACCTCGTGCTTATTATAGTTACAGCAGTTGTCCTCACAGTTGCGTTTTCGGTTATTGTTAAAATAGAAGCAGACACTACAAAAAAACAAGTTCTCAATGACGCGGGAACCTCAGCAGATATTTTTCATGACGAAATCGAGCGCATGTTTAAGCAAATACGCGATCAACAGGTTCGCTTGCAAAATGTCGTTGACGAACTCTCTAAGGTTGACGGAGTTGTGTATGTAAAGGTTTTGGAGGTTGATGGCGTTAATGCTGCAACATCAAGGCACGAGCTTATTGGCGTGATGGATAACGATAGAAGTGTTGCGTTGCTTCAGGATGTTATAAAAAAGGGAAGCATCCCAGACGTACTAAAGGATAAAGGAACATTTTACGAGATAGAACGTCGTATCCCAATCCACCTTGTTTATGGAGATGACTCATCAGAAATAATATATGTCATTGAAGTTGAGATTGGAACCTTATCTAAAAGAACAGTAGATATTGAACAGGCAAAAAAGTTATTGTATGTAATTTCATCAAGTATTGAACCAACCGCGCGCTCTATTGTTCAAACGCGCCAAGAAGATATCAGCTCTATCCAAAAGATTACTGACAGCATTGTACAGCTTGGCAAGGTTGATAAGTCTGATGAGCTTGGCTTCTATCACGATTTTATCGTTGCTGATAGTAATATGAACATAGTTGCAAACACAGGGCACGAGAAGGATGAGTATGAGCACGACCTTCCTGAATACAATAAGTACCGCGAGGATGTTCTGTCTGGCAAGCTCACTGAATCGTACCACACGCGCACACACGAAGGGCAAGCTATAATAGTTCGCATAAAACCAATTATGCTTGAGGTTGACGGCAAAAATAAAATAGTTGGTATTAATGAGGTCCATATCCTTGCTTCAGCATATACAAACAAAATCACAGTTCTTAAGTTTAGAATGCTCGGCATTGGTATCGTGTTTACTGCGGTACTCGTTATTGTGCTTGCGATAATCCTACGCATAGAAGTTGTTGTTCCAATCACAAAGTATTCCGAGGTTGCCAAAAAAATTGCTGATGGAGATTTAAGCCAAACAGTGGAGCATACTTCTAATGATGAAATCGGGCAATTCGGGAGCGTTTTTAACTCAATGGTTAGGAACTTGCGTGAGCTTGATAAACTGAAATCTGATTTTATTTCTGTCGCAGCGCACCAGCTTCGTACACCCCTCTCAGGGGTGAAGTGGGTTTTGAAGCTTCTTCTTGACGGTGACCTCGGCACTATTAATGAAGATCAGAAAGGAATGCTTAAACGTGGGTATGAGACGAATGAAAAAATGATTCAGCTCGTGAATGACCTCCTAAATGTGTCGCGCATTGAAAATGGGAAGTTTGGCTACAAGTTTGAGAAGAATGATTTTATGAAGCTAATCAGAGTTCTAATGGAAAACACAGTTCTTCCTTCAAAGGCGCGTAATATTGATGTGCGTTTGGAAAACCGCGCGGGAATGATTCCAGACTTTATGTTTGATCCAGAGAAACTTCTTATAGCGCTTCAAAATATTGTTGACAACGCAATGAAGTACACGCTTCCAGGCGGGCGTGTCACTATTATTGTAGAGCGACAAGGTGACTACATAGAGGTAAAAGTTTCTGACACAGGTGTTGGTATCCCAAAAGCAGATATCGCGAAGCTTTTCTCCAAGTTCTTCCGAGCGGCGAATGTGATTCACTTGCAGACAGACGGTTCAGGACTCGGCCTCTTTATTGTGAAGAGTATTATTATGCGCCACGGAGGGCAGGTTTGGGTTGATTCTGTTGAAGGGAAGGGAACAACATTTACAATCGTGGTGCCGGTTGTCGATGGTTTGATACCAAAGGATGAAGGAACGCCACAAGTGGTTGCACCCATAGCGCAAGTAGGGGAGGCGCCAATCGAACCGACTCTTTCTTAGCAGTTGCCACAGCCATTGTTTAAGGATATACTATAAAAATCATTATGGAAGAAAAAAAGAGAATTATTATTGTAGAGGACGACGCTGTTCTCCGTGACGTGCTCTCAGAGAAACTCCAGAAGAGTGGGTACGTTGTGGACACTGCGGAAGATGGTATTATTGCTATGGAAAAGATTCACGCCGTAAAGCCAGATTGCGTTCTATTGGATATTTTAATGCCACGCAAGAGTGGGATTGAAGTGTTGGAGGATTTGCACGCAGACCCAAATTTGAGCTCCATTCCAGTTATCATTATTTCAAACTCTGGTCAGCCTGTAGAGATAAAGCGCGCGCAGGAGCTCGGAGCAAAGGAGTTCTTAATAAAGGCGGTGTTTGACCCAAATGAAGTTCTAGAGAAAGTTGAAAAAGTATTGGCAGGTGGCATAATGGCTCCACAGGGTGAATGGGGGATCCGTACACAAAATGTTACAGGAGCAGGAGCCGCAGAGCATCCAGTTGAAAATCCCACAGTGGCTCAGGCTGCGGAAAGCGTTGCAAAGGCTGGAGAGGAAGGCAAAAAATTCGTGTTAGTTATTGAGGATGATAAGTTTCTTCGCGAGCTTCTCGTGAGAAAACTTTCAAGCGAAGGATTTGATGTGCAGAATGCCATTGACGCAGAGGCTGCGTTTGCTATTTTAGCCGAGCGTAAGCCGAATATAATCCTCTGCGACCTTATTCTGCCAGGGGTTGATGGTTTTGAAATTCTAAAAAGGATTAAAGTTGATCCAAAGATTGCAGATGTGCCTGTAGTTATTTTGAGCAACCTTGGCCAGAAAGAAGATTTGGAAAAGGCTATGGCTCTTGGAGCAAAAGACTTTATGGTGAAGGCAAACTTTACTCTTGATGAAATCGTTACGAAAGTACGCGGAATAGTTAACGGCAAGTAGCAGTAATTAAAAAGCTCTGTTTCGCTATAGTGGTTGCGAAACAGAGCTTTTTTTGCTATTGTCTTTCTAGTCGCAACTTTGCGGGATTAGTTAAATGGTATAACTTCAGTTTTCCAAACTGAAATCGGGAGTTCGATTCTCCCATCCCGCACAGTCAAATAAAAAAGTCTCGAGGAAATTCCTCGAGACTTTTTTATTTGACTGTGACGGGCTGATTGGAGAATCGAACTGGGATGGGGTCGTGGAACGGGAGTTCCCAGTTGAGGAAAACAACGAGTGAAGCTAGTGTTAGAAACCGTGGGTTTCTAAAGAGGAGCATAGTGACGAGTGAGATAGCGAAGCGTCTCCCATCCCGCACAATAGAAAAAGCCCAAGCCATATGGCTTGGGCTTTTTCTATAAGAATTTGAAGTCTTTACTTCACTGCATCCTTGAGCGCCTTTGCTGCGCGAAACTTTGGGACAGTCGTTGCCTTTACCTGAATGCTCTCTCCAGTCTTTGGGTTGCGCGCTGTACGTGCTGCGCGTGCCTTTGTTGAAAAGATACCTAGCCCTGCGATTGAAACCTCCTCCCCATTCTTGAGAGTCTTTACCATCTCCTCTAGGATTGCATCAAGTGTCTGCTCTGCTGATACTTTTGTACCACCCATTTTCTCGTGGATAATTTCTGCTATAGCTGCTTTGTTCATAATTTTTTTAATGATTAAAACCTTTTAATACTAAAACAAGTCTCTGTCACACATAAATCATTAGTATGATTTATGTGTGACCCCACCTCGCGCCGATGCGCTCCGGTCTTGCGAAAGCTCCACGCGTTCGCTTTCTCACCCGCGACACACCTCCCACTATTATTTGTGAAAGTGGAGTTGCCCACTTCTACGCGGGTCAGACCTCCTTGTCAAATAGTATACCCCTCTATGTTTTTTTACGCAATAGACACAAGGACTTCTGTGAAGATTGCCAAAACTCAATAACTATTTGGTAATTTTTTGACTTAAAATTACTATCTTGCGTATTCTATCGCGCGTGATTCGCGGATCACAGCAACTTTGATTTCGCCTGGATATTTTAACTCACTTTCTACTCTTATTGCGATGTCACGAGCAAGCTTTTTAGCATCTAGGTCAGAAATCTCCTCTGGCTTCACAAACACGCGGAGCTCCCTTCCGGCCTGTATTGCATAGGTTTTTTCCACTACTGGAAAGGATTTCGCTATCCCCTCAAGGTCCTCTAGGCGTTTTATGTAGTTTTCAGCTGAATCTCTGCGGGCTCCAGGGCGTCCCCCAGAAATTGAGTCCGCAGTTTGTACAATTATAGATTCCAGTGTCTCATACGGGTACTCCTCGTGATGTGACTGCATTGCTTGGATAACGCGCTGGTCTACTCCAAATTTTTTAAGGATTTTTCTACCTATTTCCACATGGGTACCTTGTACCTCGTGGTCTACCGCTTTCCCAATATCATGAAGGAGCGCGCCAGTTTTTGCTACCACTACATTCCCACCTACCTCCTCGGCAATCATCCCAGCGATATGCGCCATCTCTATTGAGTGCTGAAGTACATTTTGCCCGTAACTCGTGCGGAAATATAAACGTCCAAGTATTGCAATAACGCGTGGATCAAGATTAAATACACCACAATCATATACGGCCTTTTCTCCTTTTTCCTTGGTAATTTTGTTTATATCCTCACGAGCTTTTTCAACAGCCTCCTCTATTCTCGCAGGCTGAATACGTCCATCATCTATGAGAGATTCAAGCGCAGCACGGGCAATTTGGCGACGAATTGGGTCAAATGACGAGATAATTATAGAGCCAGGGGTATCATCAACAATAACCTCCACCCCCGCAGAACGTTCAAAAGCGCGAATATTCCTGCCTTCCTTGCCAATTATCTTCCCTTTTATTTCATCAGATGGAATTGGCACAGATGTTACCATCATTTCCGCTGCAGTAGATGTAGCAAGTCGCTGAATAGCTGTAGCCAAAATATCCCTTGCTTTTTGAGCGAGTTGATTTTCTCCGTTGGTTTCAAGTTTTTTTATTCTAGCCAAAAGGTCTCCTTCGTAGGTTTTTTCGACCCGCTTGACGAGTTCTTCCTTCGCGTCTTCTGTGCTTAAAAGAGCGACGCGCTCAAGTTCCCTGTGAACAAACTCGTTTTCCTTGTTGGTTTTCTCGCGAATAACCCTTAATTCTTCAGCCTTTTCTTTTATATGCGCCACTTCGCTGTCTATGTCGAGTTGGCGTTTGTCTAGAAACTCCTCCTTCTTAGCAAGACGTTCTTCTAGTTTTTTGAATCGTTCGCTTTGTTCACGTTCATCCTCGTGAAGTTCCTGACCATATACTTCGGCCCTTCGGTCGGCTTCCTCAATAATTTTTTGCGCCTCTTCCTTTGCGGAAAGAAGAACTTGTTTTACCTCAATCTCAACTGAGCCTTTTCTACTCATCGCAACGATGAGGCGTAAAAGGTAGCCGAGCGCCATCCCGACCAGAATTGCCATCACGCCTCCCAGCGTGAGTGCAATATTAATATCCATAAATTATCCCAGAAACCCTTGAAAGCTATAGCTTTCTTCGGTTCGCTGAGTGCTATCGCTACTGATAAGGTGTCAAATTAAATTACAAATTGGGTACACTTTCATACTACAGCTTGTGCTCCGCACAAGCAAGTCCACAAGTCCTAAAGTCTTAAAGTCAGAGCCCAGAAACCTACGGTTTCTGGGCTCACTTTTGACTTTTTAACCTAGACTTTCGACTCGCCGTTAGGCACGTGGATTCTTTGGCCTGTAAATTTCGTCCACAAGACCATACTTTTTTGCCTCATCGGCAGACATAAAGAAGTCGCGGTCGGTGTCTTTTTCCACTTGTGACAAAGGTTTACCAGTGTTTTTTGAGAGAATTTTGTTCAAATTCTCTTTTATTTTTAAAATATGCTTTGCGGTAATGGCAATATCGGATGCCTGTCCTTCTGTCCCTCCAAGTGGCTGATGAATCATAACTTCCGCGTTTGGGAGAATGAAACGCTTGCCTTTTGCTCCTGCGGAGAGTAGCACAGCGCCCATTGAGGCAGCCATACCGACGCAAATAGTCGCAACATCCGGCTTCACGTGTTGCATTGTGTCGTAGAGCGCCATCCCAGCAGTGACTGAACCGCCGGGGGAGTTGATATACAAATAGATGTCCTTCTTTGAGTCCTCAGATTCAAGGAAAAGGAGCTGGGCAATTGTAATATTTGCCGTGTCGTCATCAATAGCGCCAGACAAAAAAATGATGCGCTCCTTGAGCAGACGTGAATAAATATCATAAGCTCGTTCGCCCTGTGGAGACTTTTCAATAACAGTTGGAATTAAGTAGGACATTTAGTTATGCTACCACAATTTTTGACGTATGCAAGTTCGCACTACGGACGTATCTAATACTATAGTATTAGATACGTCCGTAGTGATAATGTATTGACAGGAGATTTTGTGTGTGTATTATAGCGGGGGTGAACACAACTTTACAAATTCGACTAGATAATAAGCTAAAAGATGGCGCAACAAAAGTGTTTAGGGCAATGGGGCTCACGCTCTCTGGCGAAGTCAAACTATATTTAGCGTATGTAGTAAATAAAGGGATGATACCTTTTGAAATTACTACAATAAATAATATCTCCAAATCTAAAAATAAGGCGACAAAATAACATCATGAGGCTACACCGATTTTTTGTAGAAGAAAAGATTCCAGCAGTTGACGGTATCAACTTGGAAACAGGACGTCCAAGTGGGGAGTTTTTGGTTACGAATGAAATACTCTTGAATCAATGGCGGAATGTTTTGCGTATGGGAGAGGGCGACAAAGCAGTTCTTTTTTCTGGTGATGGGAGTGAGTCACTGTGTGAATTTGTTTCACTGACTGGCAAAATTGCAAAAAAGAGTGCAGTACTTAAAATACTTGAAACAAAAAAGGGACTTATGCCTTCTCGTGAAGTCACTTTATACATTGCGCTCATCAAGAAAGATAATTTTGAACTTGCGCTTGAAAAGGCGACCGAGCTTGGTGTTTCGCACATTATTCCCGTGCAAGCAGATAGAAGCGAAAAGAAAGGCGTGAACTACGAACGCGCGGAAAAGATTCTTCGCGAGGCATCAGAGCAGTCTGGACGCGCGACTGTTCCAACAATCAGTAAAGTAATTGATGTAGAAAAACTTCCGAACGATGTTGTCGTATTTGATCCGCGCGGAGAAGCCTCCACAAGAGAGTATTTTGCAAAACACACCAACGCTCCAATTGCAGTATTAATAGGCCCCGAAGGAGGTTTCACTGATGCTGAGATGGAGTCGTTCCACGCGCGCAACATCCCCATAGTCTCCACCGGCACCCAAATCCTTCGCGCCGAAACTGCCGCCATTGTCGCGCTGACACTTGCACTCGTGATGTAGCTATTTCGTCCTGTATTAAAAACGATTGGGTGGGTACTTGAAACTACGTAAAACCCCTTCTTGTGAGCCAAACGGTAAAAATTTCATACAAAAAGTCGCGGAAACGCACGCAATTGGGCACGCTACCGAGCACTCGTACCGCCCTACCCTCCAAGAATTGTTTGAGGAAATACCAGAGTTAGTGGATCTTCTAGAAGTTGTCTTCAAAAAAGCGCTTGGATTAAAATAACAAAACCACGCAAAAACTGATCTGTACCCCAAAAAGTAGACACCAAAAGTGTCTACTTTTTGGGGTACAGATCAAACTTGCGCGTTTTTGTTATGAGCGAGGTGTGCCTTTATAGCACCGTAGGGGATTATCTGTAACTCAGTCGTTCCTACTTCTCCGCGGGGGCGATTATAAAATAACAGTATTGTTTGTGGGAGAATACACAAGTGAATTCAGAACAATATAAACTACATATCTATATTTCTATATTGATGAATCAAGCACGCTTGGTATAAAGAAAAATGAGCCGTACTTTATCGTTTGCGCACTTGCTCTGTCTGAAGTAGAAAAACGCCCAATTAAAAATGCGGTAAAAAGAATTATAAGGAAAATTTCGGTAAAAGGTATTCTAGATGAACTACACGCGAGCGAGACGTCAAAACCGAAAGAATTATAACAAGCACGGTAAAAGCAATCGCTTGCATATGCTTGCAATCTGCATGCTGTATGATACCCTATAAATAGGTGAGTCTTTTAGTTACGCTTATTGTAAGTAAATGTACTGTAAGGACATCGTGCAAAAAGCTCTATGAAAACACACTGCGGGGTGTTTTCGCTTTATATACAAAAAACCAGCATATGCTGGTTTTTTTGCTAAAATTCCAGTTTCTGGGGGGCAGAAACTGGAAGACTTTTTCGTTGGTGAGTATGAGCTCGAGATTGAGGTGGGCGCGGGCTGGTGGGGGTTTTGTTTTGGGTAAATATTTGCTATTGTGAAAATACGCTTTATAAGCTTAATCTACACATTTATGGAAGGACTACAACAAGTAAAATCAGAAGAGGCTGTGGGTGTTCAGGTGGTTGAGGAGATTAATGATTATGAAAATGCGGAAATTCGCGACATGCTTGCAGATGCAGGGATGGTGGTTGATGGGGACGCCATTACTCCAGAGGACTACGAGGCAATAAAAAGTCGTGCGAAATATTTGGCAGAAAAGGCGACAGCGCCGATCTCTACAAAATCACTTTTGTTTGGAGCGTTTGTTGATCGTATGGAGCATGTGGGTAAGTCCGGAGTGGAGCGATTGAAGGACGTTTCAGATGATGTAATAAAATGCGTTGTTCGCGCTTGGGGTGAGGGCGATCTGGACGATGAAGAGATCAGCCTTTTTCGCAGTAGCAGATTGCCTATCAGCGAATGGATGGAAAAAAGAGCATCGGCGAAAGGGCAAATAAAAGATATCGTTGTCGTAATCGATGCGAACGAAAATGTTATTAAGTCGGCAGAAACTCCTGAAGTGGCGCTTCTTCGCGCGCAGGAGGCAAAGGAAGGAGAGGGGCGATAAAGAAGAGTATCGCTGGTGGAATGAAAAAAAGGTCGGCTAGATTCTAGCCGACCTTTTTGTTTTGAAAGGGTACATTCGTAATTTTAGTGCACCTTATTGAATGTGCTTGGGTTTGCATCAACAACCGCCCGCCCAAGTATTAACTGTAACCTGCGCCCCATTGCGAGTATTTTGCGTACGCGCTCTGCTGCCTTCTCGGGGGTTATGTCGTCCCCGATGTCCCGCTCCATGATAAGGAGCGGGAAGTCATTACTTTTTCTTTCAGTGCCGCTCATGATAAGGAACTCCTCTTTTGTTTAGCCTTTTACTTTATAACATAACTTCATAAAAAATGCAAGTTTCGTAATAAATCATCAAAAAATCCAGCTTTTTTAGCGGGAATTTTTGATGATTATTTCTGCGTCTCTAGAAACTGGAAGACTTTTTCGTTGATGAGCATCATTTCGAGGTGCATGCGGACGCTGGCTGGTTCGGCGTCTTTGTATTTTTCCATAAAGAATTTTGACTCGCGGTCAAGATCTTCTTTTAGAACTTCAATTTTTTCTACGAGAGAGATTTCCCTGATGGCGATTTGCACCTTTGCGCGCTTTTCTGCGTCTGCGGTCCATTCTTTTCGCATTTCCTCAATAGTTTTCTTTGTTGTCGCGAGGTAGTCTTCAAACTTCATCCCCATTTGTTCCACGTCATGTTTAAATTGACCAACCATTCTTTCAAGTTCGCCGTCAATCAAAGTTTGTGGAAGTTTCGCGGTGATGCCTTCAGCAATTTTTTCCATAGTCTGCATTCGTTTCTTTTCACGCGCGCGAGTGGTTTTTTCGTGAGCGATTGATTCCTTGATTTTTGTTTTAAATTCTTCTACCTTTGCAAATGGCCCAAATTTCTGCGCGAGCTCGTCGGTGACTTCTGGGAGAACCTCTCTCCCTTCAGCATCCTTGGTTGCAAATTGCCTTCGGAGTTCCTCAAGTGCTTTTTCAACTTCCTCGTCTGTGACATCCATCTTTTCTTCACCAGACATCACCTCTTTAGCAATTTTCTTGTAGTCAGGAAGTTTTATTTCGGGCATCACTTGAAATGTGAGTGTGAACTCAAAAGGATTTCCCTTTGCGAGTTTTGTAACTTTTACTTCTGGCATCGCAATGGCGTGAATCTTGTGGCGAGTGAGAACCTCCGAGTACGCGCGGTCCATAGCAATATTTGCCATTTCTTCCAAAATAAATGCGTCGCCAAACTTCTGGGAGATCATTGACTCAGGCACATGACCCTTGCGGAAGCCTGGAAGAGATATTTCTTCGCCAACTTTTTTGAGCGCGATTGGGCGTTCCTTTTCAAATAATTCCGCAGAAACTTCGCAGATAATTTCAATACTGCTCTCTGAAATTTCTTTTAATGTTGTTTTGATGTCGTTATTCATAGTTTTCCAATATAGCCTTTTCGTATTCATTTGGCAAGGAAAGAGACGGGTAGTCGCGCAGCGATTACCCGTCTCTTTTTTTAGAGAAATTTAGGAGATGCTAGCATCATCGCAATTTAATTCAGGCCACCTCGCCAGTTAATTTCGGCGACGACCTGTTGAAAATTCTTCAGAGATGCTCGCATCACCTTAGAATTTTCAACTGCGTCTCGCTCGAAATTTCCTTGGCGTGATGACATGAATTAATTTGTTCTGGCGCTAGATTGCGATGTCGCTCAAGCCTGCATCAAGTCCAGAGAGGTCCGTTGCGTCTAGGTCTTTCTGTATATCAGCTAGATCAGTTGAGGTACCTTGTGTAGATAGAGAAGAGATTGCTGAATCCGCTTGTATTTCTGATGGAGTTAAGACATCAGAGCCAGTAGGTACTTGCTTTAGGAAGTAGTAACTGCCAAAAGCAAGTACGAGGACAACAACAACGATGCTTACTGTTGCTCCAACCGACTTCTTTTCTTCAGGCGCTTGTGGCATTTGTGTGCCCATGTTCATTTGTTCCATAGTTGTGTGAATTAAATCTGTTAAATTACCTATTGAGTTGTTGTTGCTGTTGTAGTTGCCCCTGTGTTTGCTGGTGTTGTTGTGGCAGGGCGTGGTTTGTTAAGGCCCGGCTTTACAGTAGAGATGGAGAGTGCAACGTGCCTGTGAGCCTCTTGGATTGTTTTTGCAACATCTTTAACTAACGCCTGAACCTCCTTCATAGCATTTTTGGGTGTGGTGCTAGGAGTGGTGCTTGTAGTCGCTTCTGCTGTGGCTGTTGCAAATGCATTCTCAATTGCAATTTTGATTCCGGCTACCTTTGTGAGAGCTTCATCAAGCTTTGTTTTTGCTTCAGCGAGGTGTCCGCGAGAAACAGTTGTTGTAATACCCTCTGCTTCTAATATGGTCAATCTTTCCGCAACGCGGTCGGAAAGTTTCTGCACGCGCTCTATTGCAGCTTCTAGGCGTCTGTTGACAAGTTCTGTATGCTTGCGAGCTTGCTCAAAACGCCTTTTCAACTGTTCGTCTTGAATCTTCGCGCGCAAAGCTGTGGTTGAGGCGCGCATTTCTTTTGCGCGTCTCTCCATTCCCTCACGGTTGGCTTTCATAGCCGCGGTTGTAGTCGCGCCTAGGCGAGCCTTTTCTCCAAAAGATGCACCCTGTGTTTGCTTTGGACTCGTTGCCCCAGAGCGGAGCGCTTTTGCACGGGCTTCCATTTCATCGCGTGTCAATGGTTTTGGTGGCAAACCAACCGTTCTTGCGCCTGTTATGCTTGTGTTAGTAGTTGTAACCGTTGCGTCAGCACTCGTTGTTACTGCTGTTTGCGCGCTTGCAGTAACACCTGTGAAGGCGAGTAATGTTAAAAGCGCAATGCTTATATTTTTGTTCATATACTTACTTAATTATTTAAAACGAATAAAATTCTAACAATTTCTCCTACGTCTATTAGTATATAAGATGATGAAGTTGTCCACAATAGAGTGTTTTTACTTTACGAATTCTTTTTTATATAACTCAATACTCTTTGTAACAGCTTCTCGTGCTTCTTTTACTCCTTCAAATCCAGAAACTTCAACGATTTTGTTCTGAATTTTCTTGTAAGTTGTGAAAAAGTGCTCCATTTCCTTGAGAGTGTGTTTGTTTATGTCATTCAAATCATGAACGTCCTCCCAGCGTGGGTCGCCCACAGGCACAGCAATCACCTTGTCGTCACCTTCTCCAGAGTCCGTCATGTGCATAATGGCAATCGGGCGAGCATCTACAAGGATTCCTGGGAAAAGTGGATATGTTGTGAGGAGAACAACGTCAAGAGCATCACCGTCGTTCCAAAGCGTCTGTGGCACAAAACCGTAGTCAAAAGGGTAATCCTGTGCAGTATGAAGTGCGCGGTCAAGCGCAATTAGTCCAGTTTCCTTGTCTATTTCATACTTATTTTTTGACCCTTTTGGGATTTCAACAATTACATTGATTTCTTTTGGGGCATTGTCACCGAGAGAAACATCGTGCCAAAGGTTTAAAGACATAGTTTTTAGGTGTTAGGTTTTATCTGATAGATTTATTTGGAATCAGTTTCTACGGCAGGAGTTTCTGGTGGCTTTTCTTCTACCGCAGTTTCTTTTGTCGTTTCCTCAATTAAAACATCATCCTCTGATGTGCCATCGGCAACACTTTCTCCTGCAGTTTCACCAACGAGCCCCACAATATCAAGCTTCCACCCAGTAAGCTTTGCTGCGAGACGCACGTTTTGGCCTCCGCGACCGATGGCGAGGGATTGCTGATCGGCAGAAACCGTTACGGTTGCTTGGTGATTCCCCTCATCAAGAACCACCGACTGTACTTGTGCTGGCGAAAGCGCGTCCTCAATGAACTTTTTCGCATCATCTGACCAGATAATAAGGTCAATCTTTTCACCGCCGAGTTCGCTCATTACTGTTGAAACACGGACTCCACGCTGACCAACACACGAGCCGATAGGGTCAATGTGTTCGTCGCTTGAAGCCACTGCAACCTTTGCGCGGGAGCCTGCTTCGCGCGCAACTGCTTTGATTTGCACCGTGCCTGCCGCAACTTCTGGCGCTTCTTGAGAAAAGAGTTTCTCAATCATTTTTGGATGAGCGCGTGAGAGGCGAACGTCAATTCCTCGTGGATTTTCCTCCACTTTATATAGATATGCGCTGATCCTCTCTCCCTGCTTGTAACGTTCGCTAGGAATTTGGTCTTCGTATGCAAGTAATCCGGTTGTTTTGCCTAGGTCAACGAAAATATTTCCACGGTCCATTCTCTGAACAGAACCCTGAATAATGTCGCCAACCTTTCCGCCGTATTCGCCAACGATAGAAACCTTTTCTGCTTCGCGAATACGCTGAATAATCACCTGCTTAGCGGTTTGCGCGGCGATGCGACCGTAGTCGTCGTGCGTTTCAAGAGGGAAAATGATCTCATCACCAGAAACTGCGTCACGTTTGATTCGGCGAGCATCATCAATGAGAATATCGTGCTCGGGGCTGAAACGGCGAATGGAAATTTCCTCACCCTCTGGAACGTCTGTGTTGAGAGCCTTTTCCTTTGCCTCGGCATCCTCATCGGTGTCATTGGGCATACGTACTGCACCCTCGTCAACGACGATTTTAACCTGCACAAATTCAGTCTTTCCGGAGTTTATGTCAAAAACAGCGCGAACAATCTGACCTTTTTTACCAAAGTCCTTTTTGTATGCGGCCGCAAGCGCTTGTTCAATAGCCTCTATGATTTTTTCTCGCGGTATACCACGCTCTTGCTCAAGCTGTTCCAACGCTGAACCCAATGTTTTTAAGTCTAACATGGTGAATTTCTTTGAGCGAACGATTCTATAGAAAGGCTATTTACCCCAGTTAAAGCCTGCAATGCAGGGATTTTTCTACGAAAAATTATTTAACGGTGTATAAGTAAAATATAGTCGCTTTGCTCCTTATTTTTCTAATAAAAGTGTCCGACCTCGGCGGACGGACATTAACTTCACTATTATATCAAAATGGGTGGGGATGTCAACATCAACGCAGTAGAACCTCTATTGTATAATCGCACACGTGTTTGCTCCATTAACATAATCACTCGCGCATCCTCATTAAGGACAACCACTCCAGCACTCATACTTTCTCTACAGAAATTATTTGCTATAGCGTATAATTGCTGGAGAGATGGCGATGGTGAGTGGAGAGTGTTGTTTGTTGTTATACACACCTACTCTGCTGAAAAGTTTGCTATACTATTAGGATATAATGTCGAATGTAGAATATTGACGAATTAGCAAATTCGCACTTGGCGCTATAGAAAAAACAGAGGACTCTTTTGATCCCTTTCAACTTTCAACTTTCAACATTCGATATTCGATATTCAACACAAAGTGACCGTTAACAACAAACAACTCAAAGAATTTATAGCAGACTCGGGGCTCGTGCCACGCACAGAGCTTGACCTTGCAGAAAAACAATCTGAGGAAAAGAAAACATATCTCGGAAATCTTCTCGTTTCTAGTGGAAAAATTTCAGAAGATGGTCTTCGTCGCACCGAGGCATACATTTTGGGCATCCCGTTCGTAAACTTAAAAGGACAAAAAATTGATTTTGAAGTTCTTTCTCTCATACCAGAACCTATTGCGAGAAAGAACAACATTGTTGCATTTAAAAAAACCACTACAGCTCTTGAGGTTGCAATGTTGGACACCGACGACCTTGGCGCTATTGAATTCGTAAAAAAGAAAGTGGGATTAAAAATTCTCCCGCGACTCACTGATCAGGAATCAATAAAGGGTGTTCTTCTCCAGTATCAAAAAAGTTTGAAAGCCGAGTTTGGAGATATAATAGAAAAAGAAGCTAGCGCCTTAAAGATGGTCTCGGAAGGAGAGGGCCCACAGAGCGAAGAAGAACTAAAAAAACTCGCAGAGGATTTGCCTGTTGTAAAAATTGTAGACACTTTGCTTAATCATGCCATTATTCAAGGAGCATCAGACATTCATATAGAGCCACTTGATGCGCAAGTTGTAATTCGTTACCGTATTGACGGGATATTGCATGATGCAATGGTTTTGCCAAAGACAGCTGCGGCTGGCATCGTGGCACGCGTGAAGGTCCTCGCAAACTTGAAGCTTGACGAAAAACGTCTCCCACAAGACGGACGTTTCAAAATAGAATCTGCAGGAGAAAAAGTTGCGTTCCGTGTTTCAACGTTGCCAACATATTACGGCGAGAAAACCGTTATGCGTCTTTTGCGTGAAGCTGTTTCGGGCTTTACTCTAGAGGGGCTAGGTTTTATTGGGATCAACCTTGAGCGTATTCATGAGGCAACAAAACAGCACGTCGGTATGATACTCACCACAGGTCCAACTGGGTCTGGTAAATCAACAACGCTTTATACAATTCTAGATTTGGTTAATAGCCCAGAGGTAAACATCTCTACTATTGAGGATCCTATTGAATATCAAATGGCGCGCGTGAACCAAACACAAGTGAAGTCTGAGATTGGGCTCACGTTTGCGTCCGGGCTCCGCACGCTTATGCGTCAGGATCCAGATATTATTATGGTCGGCGAAATCCGTGATAATGAAACGGCGTCTCTCGCAGTGAATGCCGCGCTTACCGGGCACCTCGTACTCTCTACTCTCCACACCAATTCTGCGGCGTCAACAATGCCACGTCTTATTGATATGGACATTGAGCCGTTTCTGATTGTTTCTACGGTGAATGTTATTATTTCGCAACGACTTGTCCGTCGACTCACTAATGTGAATGAAAAGTATTTTCTTAGCACAGATGAAATAAACGCGCTCAAAAAATCTATGGACCTTGATCGCATTATGAATGTTTTGAAGGAAGAAAAAATTGTCTCGCAAAATGCAGAATGGAAAGACGTGCCACTTTATCGCCCACAAAAATCAACTGACAGCGAGGATGGTTACAATGGACGCGTTGGAATTCATGAAGTTCTAAAAATGTCTCCAACAATACGCGACCTTGTGATAAAAGGGGAAACAGCGACTATTGTTGAGGGTCAGGCGCGCAAAGAGGGAATGCTCACGATGACCGAGGACGGTATGATAAAAGCTGTGCAGGGTCTTACGAGCATAGAGGAGATTTTCCGTGTGGTTTCGGAATAAAGGTCGCTCGGGGTCGTCTTGTGCGTGGTACGGATATTTTTCTGCTGAAAAATTCCTCGTGCTCGTGTCGACACACTCGCAAGTCCCCGCACAAGAGACACCCTCGCTTAAAGTTGTAATGCAAATGCAAATTAAAACTTGTTTGATTGCTTGTAATGAGAGATAATATAAACAGCGATGCCAAAATTTAAATACCAAGTTCGTGAACTCTCAGGAGAGTATACATCAGGCGAGATGGGAGCCAAGGATCGTTTTGCTGTTGCTTCCGAACTTCGCGCTAACGGAAAGTCTGTCGTGTCTGTAGAAGAGGTTGCTGTAGGGTTTGTAATTAATATCGACAGCATCAACGAGATGCTTTCTCGCGTGAAAGTTCGCGAGCTTATTACTTTTTCTCACAACCTGAGCGCTATGATGACGGCAGGACTCTCCTTGTCTCGCGGGCTTTCCATTCAGGAGCGTCAAACAAAAAATCCCGCTCTCAAAAAAACACTGAAGACTTTGATAGCTGAGATTAGCAAGGGCTCTACCTTGTCGGCAGGAATGGAAAAGTCCCCAAAAGTATTTTCTCCAATTTTCATTTCTATGGTGCGCGCGGGCGAGGAGTCTGGAAGCCTTTCAGACGCGCTCCTTACACTAGGTGACCAGCTTGAAAAAAGCTATCTTTTGAAAAAGAAAATAAAAGGGGCGATGATTTATCCCTCTGTTGTTATCGCGACACTCATTATTATCGGTGTGCTGATGTTTATTTATGTTGTTCCAACACTCGCGGCAACATTCAAAGAGCTCAACACTGAGCTTCCAACAAGCACAAAAGTAATTATGTGGATTTCAGAGTTTCTTTCTAATCATTTGATTGTTGGCTTAGCTATTGTTGCAACAATAGGAACAGCGATATTTTTTGCTCTTCGCACAAAACAAGGTCAGCGCGTACTTGAATTCATATCGTTCAAGTTGCCGGTAGTTGGGGATCTTGTGCGACAGTCCAACGCGGCTCGCACTGCTCGCACATTGTCGTCGCTCCTTTCATCCGGGGTGGATATGTTGGAGGCGATATCTATCACAAAAGATGTTTTGCAAAACTCGTATTACAAGGATAGGTTGAAATTGGCGGGTGAGCGGGTTCAAAAAGGTATTCCATTGTCGTCGGTTTTTGCAGAGACAGATATTTATCCGCTTTTGGTCGGGGATATGATAGAAGTGGGCGAGGAAACAGGAAAGTTATCAGAGATGCTTCTCAACCTTGCGACTTATTACGAGAATGAAGTTGATGAGGCGACAAAAAATATGTCTACAATCATTGAGCCGGTTTTGATGGTGTTCATTGGCGCATCAGTCGGGTTCTTTGCTGTTTCTATGATTTCTCCTATGTACAGCGTGATGAGCAATGTGTAGGTTGGGGAACAATTGACATGAAACAATTAACAACTAACAAGATTTTCGACGAGTGGGTTTTCGCGAAGCGAAAACCCACTGTCAACTGTTTTCACCGTGGCTTCACCGCTCTTGAAATACTCATTGTCATTGCAATTCTAGCGATTCTTTTGGCGACTATATTACCGTCATTTATAAACTTTCGCAGGAGCAGTCTCTTGAATACAGACACAATGAATCTCGTAACAATTATCAACCGCGCGCGTTTACTTTCAGTCTCTTCAAAAGATGATGAGCGGTACGGTATACACCTTGAGTCTGGTAAGGTGGTGCTGTTCAAGGGAGACACATACTCCGAAGGCGAGCCAACAAATGAAACTCATTTGTTCAGCACGGACCTCACTCTTTCAATTATTGCGATAAGTGGCGGTGGTTCAGAAATTTTGTTTGAGAAAGTTACCGGCGCGACGACTGATGGTAAAAATGCAACTACGACACTCCTTGTTACTGGCACTACATCAAGTACGACAGTGTTGATATATCCAACAGGAATTGCGACTATATATTAATATAGAATATGGAATACAAAATATCAGAAAAAAGAATTTGGAAAAGAGAATGGAGAATCAAAAGTCCCCATTCCCCATTCCCTGTTTCCCATTCTGATCAACGCGGTTTCGGGCTCATAGAGGTTGTCATTGGCTCTGCTGTTCTTTCGGTCGCGGTTTTTGGAATCTCTGGTTTTTTTCACACAGTTTTAAAGACGAGCAGAATTACAGAGTCAGCTGTTCAAGGAGACTACCTTTTGGAGGAGGGGATTGAGGTGGCGAAGATTTTTCGCGACATGAGCTACACGAGCAATATTAAAAATATGTCCACCACTACCACCTATTATTTTTTTTGGAGCGATACAAACTGGGCAACCACAACAACCAAAACAATTGTTGATGGAAAATATGAACGCAGTCTTACTTTTGAAGATGTGAAACGCGACTCACTCACAAAAGATATTTCTGCAACAGGAGTTTACGATCCAGACGTGAAGCTCGTTGCTGTGTCGGTGGCATGGTGGACGCCTGTAGTAGGAACAACAACACGTTCAATACAGACATACATAGTGAATCTTTTTAACAATTAAGTGGGTAGAATATAGAATATGGAATATAGAATAAAAAAAATCATACAAAGAGGAATAAAGAATATTCAAAATTCGATATTCAAAATTCGATATTCAGCCCAAAAAGGGTTCACTTTGGTGGAGATGATTATCTACATCGCTTTTTTTGCGATTCTGTCTGTTCTCTCCATCAACGCAACAATTTTGGTAATGAAGTCATTTTACACACTGCGTATAAATCAAAGCATAAGTCAATCTGCCACGACCGCGCTTGAGAGAATGAGTCGCGAGATTCGAAATGCGTACAGCATTGATATGGTCAACAGCACTTTTGGCACGAACCCCGGCAGGCTAACGCTCCTAACAAAAGACGATCTAGGCGCCCTAACTACCATTGAGTTTTATACTACTGCTGGCAACCAGATCAATATGAAGGTTGGTGGTGTTGAACAAGGGTCGTTAATGACAAAAACGGTTTTAGCGACTAATCTTGTTTTTCGTTCAATGTACAACGGAACAGCGACTTCTACGAATTCAAAAGCGGTCAAAATTGAAATGACACTTGCCGACAACAGGGCTGGTATCTCTAAAACAGTAAAGTATTATGATACTATAGTATTGAGAGGTTCAATGCATTAATTCAGTATGAGCAAGCACTACGTCAATCGTAAAAAGGGAGCCGCAATCATTACCGCTGTTATATTTTTTGTCGTTATTTCTGTTACTATGGCGGTCGGACTTTCTTCTCCTGTTGTCCGCGAGTATGTAACTGCGCGCGATTTTGAGAAATCCAAGGGCGCGTATTATTTGTCTGAAGCCGGAATGGAGGATGCTGTTTACCGTCTTAGGAAACCAAGAGCGATTGACGCGCAAGAAGTTATTTCACTCGGTGGCAACACTGCAACAACGACTATTACAACTGTAAGCGCAACACAAAAGACCATAAGCTCTCTTGGTGATATTTTTAGAAACACACGTAGGGTAAAATCCACAATTACCACTACAACTGGTGAGTCGTTTGTGTATGGTGTGTGGGCCGGGCAAGGTGGCGTTAGAATGAATGGTAATCTTATCAACTCATATATTTCTGGAAACCTCTATTCAATAGGACCTATTTGTGGCGGTGGAAGTTCTGGTGCAACATGTACTGGAGGCAGTGGAGCGAGCTTAATTACGGGAACTGTTATTTCTGGAGGAACTTCAGGATTAAATGGGACTATTGGTAGAATTCAAAATCAAGGAGATGCTTCTATGTACGCGGGGACCATCAAGAGTTCAACAATTTCAGGTGTAGCATATTGCAACACAATCTCAGGTTCTTCAACCTCCACTTGCCAGACACTTCCTGTACAGCCACCAGTAGAGCTCCCTATTACTCGAGGAGATATAGAAAACTGGGAAGCAATATCTACGGCAGGGGGAAGTGTGACGTGTACAGGCGGTAAGTATTATATTAATGGTACAATAAGCATTGGTCCTAAAAAGATTCCTTGTGATTTAGAAACAAGTGGAAGCAACTACACTATTACACTCACGGGGCCCATCTGGGTAGAAGGTGATATTAAAATTAATAACAACCAATCATGGCGCGTTGACCCATCTCTTGTGGGGCAAAGTATTATGGTAATTGCAGACAAGCAAACTGCGAGTACAACAGCCGGTACAATTGAAATTGAAAACAATCCAGTATTTTCTGGTGCCCCTGGTGGAAATTCGTGGGTGATGCTTCTATCGGAAAACACAGGTGCTTCTATTGGTGCTGACGCAGAGGCTATTTGGCTTGAAAACAATGTATCCGGTGCACTCCTTCTCTACGCTAGACTCGGGGATGTTAAATTACAGAATAACTCTAATATTAATGAGGTTACAGCGTATCAGATAACATTAGAAAATAATGCTGTAGTGAATTATCTTTCAGGGTTACAAAATACGCTGTTTACTTCAGGGCCTGGGGGCGCGTGGTATGTGCAGGGCTGGAAGGAAGGGCAGTAAACTAGTTAAAAGTCGAAAGTGGTTGCGAAAAACAAAAATAAAGGACCGTCCTTTTTAAATTCAGAAAGGACGGTCCTTTATTTTTAGTTTTTCGCACCTGAAAACTCTGTGATATAATGATGGTATGAAAATCAAAAAACTCATCATCGGCAACTGGAAAATGTACCCCGCGAGTTTAAAAGACGCAAAGGCAAAGTTTACAGCAATAAAAAAGGTCGCAGGAAAACTCGCCAATGTCCAGACAGTTATTTGCCCACCTTTAGTGTACGTGAGCGAGATTAAAAAATTTGTGAGCGGGCGACGCATTGTTGTGGGCGCGCAAAATGCGTGGTTCGAAACAGAAGGCGCGTTTACTGGAGAGGTTTCCATAGCAATGCTTGCGTCTGTTGGCGCAGAGTATGTTATAGTCGGTCATTCTGAACGGCGCGCGATTGGTGAGAGTGATGAGTTGATAAACAAAAAAGTTTTAGCAGGCGTAAAAGCTGGGATGACAATTGTGTTGTGTGTTGGTGAGCGCGAGCGTGACCCAGACGGCGTGTATCTAAAGTTTATTACTGAGCAGATAAAAGAGGCCCTTCATGGCGTACAAAAAAAGGAGCTAAAGAAAATTGTTATTGCGTATGAACCAATCTGGGCAATAGGCAAAAATGCAATCCACCCAGCATCTCCAGATGACGCCCTTGAGGTTTCAATATTAATCAAAAGGACTCTGGCGGATTTGTATGGAAAAGACGGCAGTGTAATTCAGGTTCTTTACGGCGGTTCTGTGGACTCAAAAAATGCGTGGGAGTTCATACTCAAGTCCCAAGTCAACGGCCTCCTCGTCGGCCGCGCAAGCTTGGACCCAAAGATTTTTGGAGAAATATTAAAAAGCGCGGATACGATTAAATAAAAAGCTTGCCTAAATTTTATAATGAAGAAACCAACAACCTTGAGTTATGCAACATGGAACCCAAGCAATATTAAGGATCTTTCTTTTCCAAAAAATTTAGTATTAAAAAATACGAGTTGGGTTATTGTAGGACTCAATCCATCTAAGCGCATCTCTTTCCCAGAAAATTTTCATATGGGGAAATTTGACAAGTGGCATAGTCTTGCGTTTATACATAACGAGATTGAGGGGGCATCAATGCTTGATTTGATTGACGAAGTAGACTTAAATTCAAAAAATATTATTAAAAAATGGAAAGTGAATAATAATTGGAGAAAAAAACAAATTGCACGGTTTATCGCAGAAATAGAATTTCTTTTTAAAAAAGATAAACCTAATTTATTATGCATCGGCAAAAATGCATCAGAGTTGATTTTAAAAGGGAAGGGAATTATTAGGTTATTTTCTAGAATGCATGTTGTTTCCAATCCAAATGGAGTTCGGGTTAAGGGGGCACAACAGGAGTATGTAAAAATGGTAAATAAATGTGCAGATAACTAATGTACCTGTGCTAATATAGTCAAATGAAACAGCAAATCCTCCCCACCGTAAAAGACATTAAGAATCTCAAAGGTAAGCGAGTGGTGCTTCGTTTGGATTTCAATGTGCCAATCAAGAATGGGAGGATAGTGGAGACGATGCGTATTGACCGCGCGATACCGACTATTGAATACCTGCGCAAGAAAAAAGCGCGCATAGTTATTTTTTCGCACATAGGCAAAGACGCGACATCGTCTCTAAAACCAGTTGCGCAATATCTTTCAGGAACGATGAATATCGGTTTCGTTCCAGACTTTCGCACAGAGGAAGCGCGAGCAATCGCAGATGGTCTTCCTGAAGGGGGTGTGGTTCTTTTTGAAAATCTTCGCTTGGACGATCTAGAAACAAAAAACGATCCAGCGTTTGCAAAATATCTCGCGTCATTTGGCGAGGTGTATGTGAACGATGCTTTTGCTGTTTTACACCGAGCTCACGCGTCCGTTGTCGGTATTACAAAGTATCTTCCAAGCTACGCTGGTCTACTTATTGCAGACGAGATAAAACATTTGTCGCTTGCGCTAAAGCCAAAGCATCCATTTTTGTTTATTCTTGGCGGGGCAAAGTTTGAAACAAAGATGCCTTTGATGAAAAAGTTTATGAAGATTGCTGACAAAGTGTTCGTTGGAGGTATTCTTGCAAATGACTTTTTTCACGACCAAGGCATTGAGGTAGGAAAGTCTTTTGTTGATAAGTATAGTTTTAAACTCTTGCCACTTTTGAAGAAAGGAAAAATAATTTTGCCAACTGATGTGATTGTGAAAAATGGCGATGGGAATAAAACAAGCGTGAAAAAGTTGAGCGAGATTTTATCTGGAGACAGCATTGTTGATGTTGGACCGGAGACTATTAAAAATTTATCGCCAATACTAAAAAAAGCAAAGCTTATTGTATGGAACGGGCCTATTGGATTTTACGAGGGAGGTTTTGATAGGGCAACCATTGCGCTTTTGAAAGCGATAACGGAGGTCAAAGCAACATCAATCATAGGTGGGGGAGATACTGCGGTTATTGTAGAGAAACTTGGCGTAGCAAAGAAACTTTCATTTGTATCCACAGGCGGTGGGGCAACTCTAGACTATCTTTCAGATGGCAAGCTTCCTGGGATTGAAGCGATAGTGAAGTGTAAGAAAAGATAAGCTCTATGATGTCTCATTCTCAAAAAGACCCAGCGCGCAAGATTGTCCCGCTGGTTTTCATAACAGTTTTAATTGATATGTTGGGAATAGGAATCCTCATTCCAGTCATTCCTCAGCTTTTTACAAACCCACAGTCACCGCACTATATACTGGCAAGCACTGCGTATGGTGAAAGTGGGTATTTTTTGGTCGGGCTTTTGCTCGCGCTGTATGCTGGCGGAATGTTTCTCTCCGCGCCAATTTTTGGAGAACTCTCTGACAGATACGGTCGCAAAAAAATGCTTTCATTGGCGCTTACTGGAGGGGCTCTGTCGTATGCATTATTTGCTTTTGCAGTTGCAACACAAAATATTCCTTTGCTTCTTTTTGCGCGTGTCACTGGTGGTTTGTCTGCAGGAAACATTGGTATCGCGCAAGCTGTCATTGCGGATATTACTCCTCCAGCGCTTCTTGCCGGACGTTTCGGTCTTATTGGCGCGGCGTTTGGCATCGGCTTTATTCTTGGACCATCGCTAGGAGGCATACTTTCAAATCCCAAAGGCCTCGGCATTTTTGGAGCTTCGACACCATTTTGGTTTTCAGCATTTCTAGCTGGCGTGAATGTTCTATGGGTACTGTTTGTTTTGCCTGAAACAAACAAGCATATAGAGAGGATACACAAAAACCTTTCGCTTCTTCGTTCATTTACAAACATCGCTAAAGCTTTTCGCCCGTCAAAGCTCCGCGCTCTTTTCGGCGTTAACTTTTTATTTCAAGCAGGTTTCTCATTCTATACATCGTTTCTAGGGGTGCTACTTGTGTATCGTTTTGCGATGAGTGAGGTGGATATCGGAACATATTTTAGTTTTGTGGGGATATTTATTGTTCTTACTCAGGGGCTCATCACGCGCCCTGTGACAAAGCGATTTACAGAAAAACAAATCCTTAGCAAAATGATCCCAGCAGTTTCGTTGATAATCATTCTGATTGCGCTTGCTCCCACCGAGACTACTCTGTATTTGATTGCCCCATTTTTTGCGGTTGCAGTAGGGCTCTCAATGGCAAACCTTACGTCAGCAGTGAGCCGACGTGCTGGAGATACTATTCAAGGCGAAGTGCTGGGAATTAACAGCAGTGTCAATGCGCTCGCGCAAGCGTTTCCTCCGCTTCTAGGTGGAGTAATAGCTACGCTTTCCACCCCTGCCACAGCGCTTCTTGTAGGCGCGACCTCTGTTGCATTTGCCGCATACGGGTACAAGCATGTTACGCACGACTAAAAAGTCAGCCGAGCACAATTCTTGTGCTCGGCTGACTTTTTAGTGTTTACTTAGTCTTTTTTACTGTTTTCCTAGCGTGTTTCTTCTTTTGCGCTGGTGAAATTGATTTCTTTATGTTCTTCCAGTGTCCGTGAAGTTCTTTCATCATTGCGTCCACTTCTGCAGGGTCTATGTTTTTTATAGCTTTATATTTTGATGCAACCTTGTCTACGATCATCGCATATTGTTCCTCGGTTACATCTTTCATTTTTTCTACACCTTCAAGCACTTCGCCTTTTGCTTTAAGCATCCATCCGCGAACTTTCTTTCTATTTCTTGCTCCATCCTTGCTTCCATATAGAAAATATCCCGCTGCCGCAAGCGCTGCAATAGCCGCCACTCCCGCGCCAATAGCCACATTTGTTCCTGTTGTTTTTTTTGTCATATTAATATTTATAAATTATTAAACTACTTCTTTGATTTCATTTTATCTGTGGAAAAAGTCTGTACAAAAGCAATAATTTTTTGTAGTAAGCTCTCTCCCCGACCTTTTATCTTTTGACGCGCCGAGGCCGCTCCCTTTGCAAACCGCTCACTTTCTCTCCGTACGATATGTATCACCTCGCTTACGTCCTTAGCGGTACGAAGTATGTAGTAAAGCAGGACAGTCCCAAAAATCGCAATTACCACAATTGCGACAGTCGTAACCAAAAAGAAAATATCCATTTTTGCAAAAGCGTCCATAGATGCATTATACAGTTAATATCTAGCTATGCAAAAAATCACACAGAGTTTTTGATTTTTTGCGCCACTTCTCGAGCCTCTCCTTCGTTGTATCCTCGTACCCCGTGCCAGTGAGTGAAGCCGTCACCGGAAAATCTGGGTATGATGTGGAGATGGGTGTGAAAAATGATTTGACCAGCGATGGGGTCGTTGTTCATCTCAATATTTATACCGTCGGCAGAAAGCGCGCTCTTTATGGCGATTGAAAGTTTTTTCACGACCGTCATCATGCGCGCTAGGGTTTTGTCGGGTGTTTCGTATAGGTTCAAGTGGTGAACTTTTGGAATAACGAGAGTGTGCCCAATATTTACTGGGTGAATATCTAGAAAGGCGAGCACAGTGTCGTCCTCGTAGACTTTTGTGCTGGGGATTTCACCAGCGATGATTTTGCATAATAGGCAGTCCATAAGTTCATTATAGCAAAAAACATGGCAAGCGCGCATTTTTAATTTATCGTCGCGTAATACATGTTTCTGTCATTGCGAGTACCCGAAGCAATCCAGAGGTCGCGCCACACCGTGGATTGCTTCGGGTACTCGCAATGACGGTTTAGGAGACTTCCGTGACCATTTTCGACTTTAGGACTTTTGACTTTATAGACTATATCGAATACGATATATCGTCGGCATTCGCTCGGGAACAATAATGAGTACATTTTGTTCACTCACTCATTTGACGATATAATACCCCAATGCCATCCGACTTATCGAGTTGTCCAGATCTTGCGCAGATGCTCCTCAAAAAGAGAGGCATTACAAATGCGGGCGATGCGGAGCATTTTCTGTATCCAGATTTTGAGCGAGACGTACGCGATCCATTCGGGATTTTGAATATGGAAAAGGCGGTGGAACGTATTTTGTGCGCCATTGATACTAATGAACGCATTGCAATTTATGCGGATTACGATTGTGACGGCATTCCTGGCGCAACTATTTTTTACGATTTTTTGAAGAAGATTAAATATGAGAACTTTGAGGTGTATATTCCGCATCGCAATATTGAGGGGTATGGGTTGAACAATAAAGCGCTAGACGCTCTCGCGGAACGAGGAGCAACTGTTGTCATTACTATAGATTGTGGAATTGTAGATATAGAAGAGGCGGATCACGCGCGAAAGCTTGGCATTGACCTAATCGTCACCGACCACCATTTGCCACAAGATATTCTTCCAAAAGCGTACGCAATTATAAACTCCAAGCAGGCTGGTGATACGTATCACGACAAGATGCTCTGTGGAGCAGGTGTCGCATGGAAACTGGTGTGCGCTTTACTCGCGCGTCGTGGAGAAGTATGGGGAGTGCCAAAAGGCTGGGAAAAGTGGCTTCTTGATATGGCGGGGATTTCAACTATCGCTGACATGGTGCCACTACGCAATGAAAACCGCGCGCTCGCAAAGTATGGTTTGGTAGTGCTTCGTAAATCCCGTCGTCCGGGACTGCTTGCACTTCTTCAAAAAATGGATATGAATCAGGCGAACATCGTTGAGGACGATATTGGTTTTATGATTGGTCCGCGCATCAATGCAGCGAGCAGAATGGGAGAGCCGATGGATGCGTTTCGTCTGCTCTCTGCGGAGACTCGCGAAGAGGCGGATGAGTATGCAGAGAAGTTGATGCACTTGAATGATGCACGCAAGGGGCTTGTTGCAAGTATGGTCAAGGAGGCGCACAAGCATTTAGAAGGTCGTACACTAAGAGAAATTATTGTTATAGGAAATCCAATGTGGAAGCCGGGACTCGTGGGGCTTGTTGCGATGAGTCTTGTAAAAAAATACGAGCGGACTATTTTTGTTTGGGGTCGCACAGAGAGCGGAGAGATAAAAGGTTCGTGTCGCTCGGACGGCACAGTGCATGTGGTTGATATGATGACATCTGTTCCAGAAGGAGTGTTTATAGATGTGGGTGGACACGAAGAGGCAGGAGGTTTTTCTGTTTCATCTGACGCTGTTCACACACTTGAAGATGAGCTCGTGAAAGCGTATCAGCTTGCGCGAAAAGAAAAAGAAAATACCGAACTATCCGTAGATATGGAACTTGCTCTATCGGAGGTGAACTGGGTGAATTGGAAACAAATTGAAAAGTTTGCGCCGTTTGGAACGGCAAATCCGAAGCCAGTTTTCCTTTTTGAAAAAGTAAAAATAGCAGAGGCGCGATTCTTTGGAAAAGAAAAAACACACCTTGAACTTTCGTTTGATGGTTCGGGTATTAAGGCAATTTTATTTTTCGCTGACAGTGGAAAATACAAAATTTTGAAAGCAGGGGTCACGGTGGATCTAGTTGCAACGATGGAAGTAAATACATTTCGTAATAATAGAGAACTTCGTTTACGAATTGTGGAGGTGGTAAAAAAAATGTAAACTGAACACATGACAAAGTCACCTGACATCATTATTTACACAGACGGCTCGTCACGAGGTAACCCAGGGCCAGGCGGATGGGGGGCCATTATTGCGTACAATAATGGCGAGTCTAAAAGTTTTCATGACCAAGCCACGAATCAGCTGATTCGAAGTGTAAAGTCAAAAGTCAGAGAAATTGGAGGAGGAGACAAGCACACGACAAACAACAAGATGGAGCTCACGGCAGCGATTGAGTCACTCCATTTTGTTAGAGAGATGGGGGATGCATTCACTATAGATATGCATGTGGACTCGCAGTATGTTATCAACGGCATCACAAAGTGGGTCGCTGGTTGGGAGAAAAATAATTGGATGACGAGTAAAAAAGAAGAGGTGCTTAATCGCGATTTGTGGGAACCTCTCGCGCGCGTCGTTGCTGACCTTCAGATGAGCGGTTGCAAAATTTCTTGGAACTACACACCGGGACATGCTGGAATAGAAGGGAACGATAGGGCAGATATTATTGCGACAATGTGTGCTGATGGAGAAAATCCAATTCTTTTTAACGGACAAAAAAGTGATTATGAGGTTGACCTCGTGCCACATGCAGGCGACCCAAAGCTTCTTGCGTCAAAAAGAGCAAAATCTCCAGAAGAAAAAAAGCGACAAAAAATTAAAGCATATTCATATTTGAGTTTGGTAAATGGGAAATTGGAAAAGCATTCCAATTGGGCAGAATGTGAAAAACGCGTGAAAGGAGCACGAGGGACAAAGTTTAAAAAATCAGTCAGCGCGGAGGATGAAAAGGCAATAATAAAAAGTTGGCTTGGTAAGTAGTAGGAGTATGCAGAACCAGAGTATCAATCCTGTTTGCACGTACAATGGGGTTTTCTCCAAGTATTGTTTCGCTTATAACAAATGTTCTACTGTCTGCGATATTCATAGAACCTCCTACACTTTAATGTCTTATATAATGCTGGTAATGTATGTACAATAGACAATATGCGCCCGAATTATTTTTTTGGTTTCATAATCAGTTTCATTGTTGGTGTCGCGCTAGAAAGCATTTTAGATTTTGGATACTTGTTCGCGATATTATTTGCGCTATTGTCTCTCTTTGTATTGTTAACCCCTCGTGTGGTGTCGCAATCAAAAAGCGTTCTCATTGTTTCACTTATTTTGTTTGGTGTTGCTCTGGGAATTTACCGTGTAGATGTTTCCAAAACAAATACATCAGCGAGCGCGTTAGATGCTGTTGTTGGAGAGGTTCTAAAAGTTGATGGAATGATTGTCGGTGAGCCTGATGTACGAGAAGAATATACAAATGTTGTCATAGAGACAAAAAGTGTATATAAAGAAAAAACAAGAATCCTTGTTCGTACGCAGGCCTTCCCAGAATTAAAATACGGAGACCTAGTGTCTGTTGTAGGCAATGTAACGGTTCCTAAAAACTTTCCGAGTGATGACAATATGCGAGCGTTTGACTATCAGTCATATCTCGCAAAGGACGGCATTTTTTACCAGATGTATTTTCCAAAGGTGGCAGTAGTTTCACATGGCAATGGGAATGTAATTCTTGAAAAACTTTTTGCGTTTAAATCATGGCTTATAAAAAATATTTCACAGAGAATTCCAGAGCCTGAAGCGGCACTCGCGAACGGTATCACACTTGGAGCAAAGCAGTCCCTTGGCGAGGATTTAATTCAAAAGTTTCGCGAGACTGGGATTGCTCACATTGTGGTTCTCTCGGGGTATAACATCGCGGTGGTAGCAAGTATTATTTCTCGCCTCGTTATGTTTATGCCTTTTTCAATTCGTTTGATTATGAGCGCGCTCGGTATTATACTTTTTGCTGTGATGGTTGGCGGTGGAGCAACAGTAGTACGCGCGACATTGATGGCGCTTGTGGTGATCATGGCGAGAATGCTTGGTCGCGAGGGGGACGCGCTTCGAGTGCTCGCCCTTGCGGGAGGAATTATGATTTTTGCGAATCCAATGATTTTCCTTCACGATGTGTCGTTTCAACTTTCATTTTCTGCGACGCTCGCGATAGTTATTTTTGTTCCAATAATTGAAAAATATTTTTCGTTCATTTCAAACAGAATTTTTAGAGAAATTGTTGTCACAACTTTTGCAACACAAATCTTTGTACTACCGCTCATTCTTTATCATATGGGGAGTGTTTCACTCATTGGCTTCATTTCAAATATTTTCATCCTGCCAGTTGTCCCAATCGCGATGATGCTCGTGGCGCTTGTCGCAATATTTTCGTGGGTGCCACTCGTCGGAAGTTTGCTCTCATTTGTTGCGTATGCGCTTCTTTCGTACATTATCACCCTCGTAGAATTTTTTGCACTAATGCCGTTTGCGTCGCTTCATGGCATTCATTATTCATTCTCTATGTTAGTTCTCGCTTACGGCATACTCATGATAGTCTGCAAGAAATCTTTTTTAAAAACTAGCAGTGTAGATAAATAATTTAGATTCCATCTCAATATCTGAAACCACTATGTCCGTATAATATACTATAGTATATTATACGGACATAGTGGAAAAGTGTAATTGATTAACGCTCAAGCTCGCTCACGATTGCTGGGCTATTGATGTAGCGATAAAAAAGAAGGACAACAACTGTTGCGATGGTAACAAGAATGATTGCGTATTTGCCAAACACATCTGCAGATTTTCCAAAAAAATATCCGATATAAATAAATCCAAGTGACCAGATGAATGATGCGACAAACATTATAGGCGAAAAAAATACACGTGAGAATTTTCCAAGCCCCGCAGTAATCGGAACAAAAACTTTTATTGCGGGTAAAAGTTTTCCTATGAAAACAAACCATGCGCCTTTCTTTTTGAATGCGTGCTCAACTTTACTTAGCTCTCGTGTCGGAAAAATTTTCATTCGTTCAATAAATGTTCGTCCGTGTTTGCGAGCAAGTTCGTAAAGAATGATGTTGCCAATAGTGTTGCCAATGGCTCCCACGAGCGCAACAAGAAAAAGCGCAAGGTCTCCGCGCGCGATGAAGTATCCAGCAATGATGTAGAGCACTTGGCTTGATGGAAAAGAAACTGCACCATTTGCAATCATTAACATAAAAATTGTGAAGTAGCTCCCACCCTGTATCAGCGCCTCTATAGCAGTATCAGTCATGATACTATAGTAGCATATAGAATTATCGCATTCATGAACCTCCTCATATTACAATAAACAACTATATAGCTGGGTACAATATCTCCTGCATTTGCTAGGAAGTTGCAAATACCGTGTTTGCACTTCGCTCACTAACTTGGAGATAGCTGTTTATTGTAAAAACGCTGGAAGGGATGTTGGTCGTGGTACTATGTCGGTATGTTAAAAAATTTCTCTAGACGAAATTTGCAATACACAGTACTCTCAGTTTTTATTTTTACAAATATTTTTATTTGGTTTGCGGTTGCGCGCGCGGACAGACACGGCGTGCTCACTGTCGCATTTCTAAATGTTGGGCAAGGTGATGCAATGTATATTGAAGCGCCGAATGGGAACCAAATGCTTGTGGACGGGGGCCCTCCTAGTGGCGCAGTACTTCGTGAGCTCGGGAGAGTGATGCCGTTTTGGGACAGGTCCATTGATGTCGTGCTCGCCACGCACCCAGACCAAGATCATGTAGGGGGGTTGCCATCAGTGCTCGCGCGAATGCGTATCGACAATGTTATTACAACGGAGAACACATCAGACACAGGCGTGTATGGAGCATTTAAAAAAATAGTTTCTGAAAAACGCCCGACACGAATTATTGCGCGCGCAAGGGAAAGAATTATATTAGACGACGGAGTTGTATTTGAGATTTTGTTTCCTGATAGAAACGCTGCAGGTTGGGAGACCAACACTGCTTCAATCGTTGCTCGACTTTCGTATGGTGACCAGTCTTTCATCTTCACAGGCGACTCGCCACTCTCTGTGGAGAAGTATCTTGTTGGCAAAAATGGTGGTGCTTTGGATTCCACAGTACTTAAACTCGGTCATCACGGTTCCCGTACCTCAAGCTCAAAAGTGTTCCTTTCCGCCGTTGATCCAGAGTACGCTGTTATTTCTGCAGGCAAGGATAACAAGTATGGTCACCCGCATAAAGAAGTAACCGACCTCCTCGCTCTCCTAAAAATCCCATCTATTAGCACAGCTGAAAAAGGAACAATAATTTTCAAGACAAATGGAGAGTCGTTGCGCGTAGAATAGTTATCCACACATACTCTACTTGCCGAACACATCAGGGGGGGGTATACTATATGTACTATTAACAATAGGATATTTTATGAAATCAATATTCCCCGCAATTAAGGTTTATGCGCTCGCTATCGTACTTTCTTTTGGACTCTCCTACGCACTCGCATGGACAGCACCAACAAGTCAACCACCAGTAGGAAATGTTTCCGCACCGATAAATACTGGTGCGACAGCACAGACAAAGACGGGACCGTTGACTATTTTGGGCGGGATTACTGTTGGCACTAATACAGCCTCATGCGACACTACCACAAAGGGCTCCATTCGTTACAGTAATACTTCAAACATACTTGAGTATTGCAATGCGACGACATGGAAGAGCATCGCTGATGTGATTAGCTCTCCAGCGTTTACTTCGTTCACGGCTCCAACCGTTGCGCGCACAGGAACAGCGTTTAATCTATCATGGGTTACCGTAGATGCCGTTTCTTGTCTCGCTGGTGGTTCGTGGACGGGGCTAAAACCAGTTTCTGGCAGCCAAAGTATTACTGAGACTATTGCTTCGCTAAAGACGTACAATCTCGATTGTACAAATGCATCTGGCACTGCAAATGGTTCAGTGTCTGTTGATGTGCTTTTATCTATCGGCACAATGACCACCTATACAGGAACAGGGGCTGCCCCCTCCGGTATCGCCTTTGACGGTACCAATATGTGGACAGCGAATCCCAGAGGATACAGTGTGACAAAAATCACTCCCACAGGCAGTATGACCACCTATGCAGGAACAGGGGCTGCCCCCTTCGGTATCGCCTTTGACGGTACCAATATGTGGACAGCGAATTACTCTGGAAACAGTGTGACAAAAATCACTCCCACAGGCAGTATGACCACCTATACAGGAACAGGGGCTGCCCCCTTCGGTATCGCCTTTGACGGTACCAATATGTGGACAGCGAATTACTCTGGAAGCAGTGTGACAAAGATACAGGCTATTTAATACCACATTATAAACCTATGGACCAAAATCAACAACCATTTATGTCTAAAAAACAAGTAGTATCTATTATTGTGATCACTGTAATTATTGTCTCTGGAGGGGTTTTTGTGGTACAAAAATATGTGCCCAGTTTTGCGACGGCGCAGAATATCTTTAGGGCAGAGACTTTTACCACGCACACTACACCTGTGGTGAGTATGCCTAAAATAACATACGCTATAAGCGGTATCGTGAAATCGATTTCCCCAAAACAGGTGTCTTTCGAACCCAACACTCTTGATGTTCGAATGGCAAGAATTAGTACTGAAACAAGGGTCGTCAGGGTATTAATGGCGGATATCCAGGACGTCCAAAAGGAAGAGGAGGAATTACGAAAGAATATTCAAAATCCAAAGATGCCTATCTCAGAGCAGATTGAGCAGTTTAAAATAACTCCACCACAAGAGATCGCAGGGACGCTTGCTGATATAAAAGTAGGGATGCGCATTGTAGTTGTTGCAGAAGAAGATACTGCTAATGCGAATGAGATAAATGCGCTTGAGATTAGGATTCAGTAATGCAGAATATAAAGAATCCATAGAAAAGAAAAAACCAGCTAGTTTGATCTGTACCCCAAAAAGTAGACACCAAAAGTGTCTACTTTTTCTTTTGGTACAATCATTAATATCCAACAAATATGAAATTCACCAACGAGGAGGTTTTGGAACTCCGTAAAAATCCAAATGTAGTTAAATGCAGTCAAAAAGCAGTAACGTACAGCAAAGACTTTAAGCTGAGAGCAGTGAAACAATACCTGGAGGAGAACTTGTCGCGCGCTGAAATATTCCGCATCGCAGGCTTTAATCTTGGCGTGCTGGGTCGTAATATTCCAAAAGACAGAATCAGCGACTGGAAGTACATATATCGCACCTATGGGGAAATCGGTTTAAGCACTGATAGGCGCGGGAGTAACAGCCCTGGTCGTCCAAGAACGAAAGGGCTAATGGAGAAGGAAAGGATGGAGAGATTAGAAGCAGAAGTTGCATACCTCAAAGCTGAGAACGATTTTTTAAGACAACTCCGGGCCAAACGAGCGGAGTAAAACTCAAGCCGCGACAGAGGTATCAAATTGTGAGAAACAGTAAGACTGGGAACATTAAGCTTGCTTGCGATATTGCCTGTGTGTCTCCCGAAGGCTACTACAAGTGGTTAAAATCAATTAACGGGCCCGACAAAGACTACCACGACTATTTGCTCATCAAAGAAGTATTTGATGCAAAGAAAAAGAAAGCTGGCTGGCGGACGGTGCAAATGAATCTCAAGGTAACCATGAACCACAAGAAGATTCAGAGGATCATGAAGAAGTACGGTTTGTATTGCAAGATACGAAGACGTAATCCTTACAAGAACATCGCCCAGAAAACAAGGGAACACCGCGTTTGTGAGAACAAACTTAACCGTGAGTTCGGCTCCTTAACTCCATATCGTTTCTTCTCTACCGATATTACCTACATCTTTTATGGCAACAAACTAGCCTACTTGTCGGTTGTCAAAGATATTGCCACAGGAGAGGTGGTTGGTTGGAAGGTGTCAGAACGATTGGGAATGAGCATTGTGCTCGACACATTGGCTGATCTAATGAACACCGTCACCTTTAGTTTGACAGACATTATGATTCACTCTGATCAAGGTTTCCACTATACTAATCCACAATATATTCGCACCGTGAAAGAGTTGGGCATGACCCAATCCATGTCTCGTCGAGGGAACTGTATCGACAACTGTCCCATTGAATCATTCTTCGGTCATTTTAAAGACGACGTTGATTACAAGAATTGCAAAACGTTTGAAGAGTTACGTTTACTAATTAATCAGTATATGAAATACTACAATTACGAAAGAAAGCAGTGGGGACGAAAAAAGATGACTCCTGTAAATTACAGAAATCATCTTTTAGTCCTTCAGTAGGTTTTTATTAAGTGTCTACTAAAAGGGGTACAGATCAAGATAGCTGGTTTTTTCTTTTCTATGGGTTCTTTATACAAACTTGATCTCTAGGTGCTTCCCGACTTTCATGCACTTTGTGCAGATTTTCAAGCGTGAGCCGTCAGCAAGAGGCGCCCATTGGAGATTTGGATACTTTCGCTTGTTTCCTGTAGGGTTGAATTTGGTAGCGCGAATACGATTAGAGTAGTGACCTACAATAATAGTACCTTTTCCGCAAGTTGGACATGATTTTGCCATAGTTTTCTCGTTTAGTTTTTGTATGGTATCATGTTTAAGTAATTTTGCAAGCCCCGTCAGAGGTCGCGAGCGTAGCACAGCGTAATCCACCTTTAACAGGACAAGCTCAATAAATCGCATTAATCTAATGGAAATCTTCTTTTTCTTAATTATCCTCATATTCTCCATAATTATCCATGAAATTGCTCATGGATATATGGCGGAATGGTTTGGCGACCCAACCGCGCGTCTTGCTGGCCGTTTAACACTAAATCCTGTTCCACATATTGACCCACTAGGCTCAATAATCCTCCCAGCGCTTATGCTCTTTGGTTCTGGTGGAACTTTTGCTTTCGGCTGGGCAAAGCCGGTTCCGTATAACCCATACAATCTAAGCAATTTCAAATGGGGCACAGTTGCAGTAGGGCTTGCTGGAGTTATGGCAAACCTTGCTCTCGCCATAATTTTTGGACTGATGATTCGTTATTCTGGATCTCTTGGAATAACTGATGGCGCTTTTACACAAATGCTTGCTACTATTGTATTTCTAAACATTATCCTTGCTGTCTTTAATATGATACCGTTTCCACCTCTAGACGGCGCAAAGGTGCTTTTTGCATTCCTTCCAATCCGTTATCAATATATACACGACTATTTAGAGCAAAATTGGCTTATTTTTATTGTTTTTGTGATATTTTTTGCAAAGTACATTCTATTGCCTATTTCAAGCTTTATATTCTGGTTGATTACAGGAGTGGGGATTTGAGAAACGTTTGATGTGTGGCATTTAGCATGTGACGGGTCCGTATCTATGTCAATTGTTGAGAAATTGCAAGCGGTGGGCGAGGTGGCGTAAGTCTCCGCCCACCGCTTGCAATTTCTCAGGCCCTATAGTAGAGTAGTTGCACTGTCGCCTATGCGACTTGTTTAATTTAATGCCAACAACAAACCAACTCGTAAAGCGCCCACGCAAACTTCTCAAAAAGAAGTCTAGCTCAATCGCGCTCGGTAAAAGCTTTAACAGCATTTTGAACAAGCCAGTTTTTCATAATTCTCCATTCAAACGCGGTGTTTGCACAAAGGTAACAACGACTACTCCCAAAAAGCCTAACTCCGCGCTTCGCAAAATTGCCCGCGTTCGCCTTACCAACGGTATGGAAGTTACAGCGTACATTCCAGGTATGGGACACAAGCTGCAGGAGCACTCGGTGGTTATGATTCGCGGGGGTCGTGTAAAGGACCTTGGCGGTGTGCGTTATCATATTGTTCGCGGTCATTTAGACGCAACACCTGTTGAGAAGCGTATGAAGGGTCGCAGTCAATATGGGGTAAAGCGTCCAAAGGCAGGAGCAGCGCCTAAAGGCAAGTAGAAAGTCAAAAGTAGATGCGAATGCAAATGCTTTATATAAATCCTAAAAAACTAACATGCGAAGAAAAGTAAAAAATCGTAATATACCCGGCGAAGACCTCGTGTACAATTCAACGAAGGTTGCAAAGCTTATCAACTACATAATGGAACGTGGAAAGAAGAACACCGCGCGCGCAATCGTGTACGAAGCATTTGATATTGTAAAAGAGAAAAAGAAGAGTCTTGAACCTCTCGAGGTTTTTGAACTTGCGCTAAAGAATACCGGACCTCTTATGGAAATCCGCTCACGTCGCGTCGGAGGCGCAAACTATCAGGTTCCGCACGAGGTGCGCCCAGATAGACGCTTCGCGCTTTCAATGCGATGGATCATAAACGCCGCAAAGGCAAAGAAGGGTCGCCCAATGCACGAGAAGCTTGCGGACGAAATCCTTGCCGCAAGTAACAACGAAGGCGAGGCAGTGAAGAAGCGCGAGAATGTGCATAAGATGGCGGAGGCAAATAAGGCTTTTGCTCACTTTGCCTGGTAAAAAATGGTTAATTTGGGCGCAGCGCTTCGTTGACTGCGTATGTGAACACGACCTCACAGTACTCATGTACAGCTCGTCGGTATCACATACTTGTCGCCTCGCGCTGCGCCCCAAATAAAACATTTTTGACCACAGTGGTCTCTGTTTGGCTCCGAACAAAAATACTCAGAGTCTGGAGTCGACAGTTTTTTATTTATTTTTTTGTATTTACCTAACCCCTAACAGCTAAAACCTATTTATCATGGAACGAGACTATCCGTTAGAAAAAGTTCGCAATTTTGGAATCATTGCTCACATCGACGCCGGCAAGACGACAACGTCTGAGCGCATTTTGTATTACACAGGAAGCCAGCATAAAATCGGCGAGGTGCACGAAGGCGAAACAACCACCGATTGGATGGAGCAGGAGCGCGAGCGCGGAATCACCATCACCGCGGCGGCTATCACTTGTTTCTGGAACAAGACTGACCAGGAAAAGAAAAAGGAGAACCTATCTCGTTTCAATATTATTGACACACCGGGGCACATTGACTTTACCGTAGAGGTAAAGCGTTCTCTCCGCGTGTTGGACGGAGCAGTGGTGGTATTCGACGGCGTTGCAGGAGTAGAGCCACAGTCAGAAACCAACTGGCGCTATGCTGACGAGGCAAAGGTTCCACGTATTTGTTTCATCAACAAGCTCGACCGCACTGGAGCGTCATTTGAACGTTCATACGCGTCTATTCTAGACAGACTAAACACAAAAGCTGTTCGCATGCAGATTCCTGTTGGACTTGAGGACGAATTTGAAGGGGTAATAGATCTTCTTAAAATGAAGATGTTTAAGTTTGAAGGTGAAATGGGAATTAAGGTAATTGAGGCGGAGATTCCAGAAAAATATCTCGCTGAGGCAAAACAGTTCCGCTCGGACCTCGTTGAACGCATCGTTGAGAATGATGAAGTTTTGATGAACGACTATTTGGAAGGAAAGGAAATTCCTATGGACGTTTTGAAAGCAACACTTCGCAAGGCCGTTATCAACAACGAAATCTTTCCTGTTTACGCAGGGTCAGCGCTCAAGAACAAAGGTGTTCAGCTTGTGTTAGACGCAGTGGTGGACTATCTTCCTTCTCCTCTTGACATGCCCGCAATCAAAGGCATTGATCCAAACACAGGCGCGGAAATAGAACGTCATGCATCAGACAAGGAGCCTTTTTCAGCGCTTGCATTCAAACTTCAAGCAGACCCATTCGTTGGACAGCTCGCATTTTTCCGCGTGTACTCAGGTACCATCGAAGCGGGTTCATATGTGTACAACGCAACCACCGGCGAGAAGGAGCGGGTAGGACGTATGGTGCGTCTCCAAGCAGACTCACGCGAGGAAGTGAAGAAGGTGTATGCAGGTGAAATCGCCGCAATGGTGGGACTAAAAAATACTCGCACATCACACACTCTTTGTGATGAAGCAAACCCAATTATATTGGAAGAGATTAAATTCCCTGAGCCGGTTATTTCGCTTCGTATTGAGCCAAAAACAAAAGCCGACCAAGAGAAGATGGGTATGGCGCTCAAGAAGCTTGCGGACGAAGACCCAACATTCCGCATTTCAACAGACGAGGAAACAATGGAGACAATTATTTCTGGTATGGGAGAACTTCACCTGGAAATTCTCGTAGACCGCATGAAGCGCGAGTTCAACGTGGAGGCAAACGTAGGGAAACCACAAGTTGCGTACAAGGAAACTATCACTCGCGAAGCAGAAGCAGAATGCAAGTACATCAAGCAGACTGGAGGTCGCGGTCAGTATGGTCATGTCAAGATTCGCATCAAGCCAATTGATAAAACCGTTGCTATTGAGGATTTGCCAAAGCAGACAAAGCGTCGCGATGATCATTTTGAATTTACAAACTCTATCAGGGGAGGTGTTATTCCGCAGGAGTTTATCGCGCCAGTTGAAAAGGGTATCATTGAAGCGATGGATCGTGGTGTGCAGGCGGGTTACAAGGTGGTAGATATTTCAGTAGAGCTTTACGACGGTTCCTTTCACGAAGTTGACTCATCAGAAATCGCGTTCAAGATTGCTGGTTCGCAAGCATTTCAGGATGCTGTAAAGAAAGCAGGCCCTGTTATTCTTGAGCCTATTATGAAGGTGGAAATTGTTATGCCGGAGCAGTTCATGGGTGACGTTGCCGGGAACCTTTCATCAAAGCGCGCGCAGATTGAAGGAATGGGCGAGCGTGGGATGATGAAGGTGCTCACAGCGCAGGTTCCTCTTTCAGAAATGTTTGGCTACACCACAGCTCTACGTTCTATGACCGAAGGTCGCGCGTCATCTACTATGGAGTTTGATCACTACGACATTGTGCCTCAAAATGTAGCTCTTACGATTATTGAATCGAGGAAGTAAAAACTACAGCGTGGGATAGGTTGGTAAAATGCGCGCCCCGCGATGAGCGAAGCGAATTTTGCGGAGTTGCAGCAACTATTATCGAATCCCGCAGGTAGCAACGCAGAACAAACGCGGATGGTCACAGAAAAGTTAAACAATAATCCGCCATCTGGCGGGTTATTTGTGTTGCTGTACTATAAGTAAACTATTAACACAATAACTATTCCTAGAAATCTAGTAAAAAATGATGATCTGGTGATTATTCCTCGTCTTGAATACCAAAACCTTTTAAAGTCAAATGTAGTCAACAAAGAACAAGAAGGTCTGTGGCATGATGCTGCTAAAAATAAATTCATTAAGTCATATAATAAATCGGACACAATTTATGACCAAATTTAAATTTGGGAATGTCGTTATGGTCGTTTCTACTCAAGTAGACGGAAACAGGAAGCAACGCCCGGCTCTCGTCATTCCAGATACTGGAGATGATGATATTGTGTTGGCTTCAATTACAACAACCGAACGAAAAAGCAAGAGAGATTATAAAATCAAAAATTGGAATCAATCAGGGTTGTTGCTGGGTTCATGGGCGAGGTTGGCAAAAATTGCATGCTTAAGTAAAAGTGATGTTTGCAGAAAGCTTGGTGCTTTTAGCCAAAGTGATAAAGGAAAAGTAGCTTTGGTTTGGAGGAAATTATATAAAATATAAAAAAACACTGGTCTATCTGTTTATACACAGTCTCTGCTTGTTTACTACTATAAATGGTATAATGCAATCACTAATTTATAAACCATTTTTATGGACAAACACACTAAAAAGATACTCATAATTGAGGACGATGGGCATGTTTCCAAGGTATATGAGACGAAGTTTATACAGGAGGGATATATTCCTGTGCTTGTTGAGAGTGGCGAACATGCGACTAAAAAGATTGTACACGAGAAGCCTGACCTGATAATTCTCGACCTAATGGTGCCTAAAAAGGATGGTTTTGCGATCCTTAAGGAAATTAAGGGTAATTCAATCATTGCGAATATCCCGATTATCGTACTTACAAATCTCGGAGGTAGGGATGACCATGAGCGCGCGCTAGGGCTCGGAGCAAATGATTATATGGTTAAATCTGAGAATTCAATACAGCATATTGTAGATAATATAAAAAAATACGTGTAATTTAATGATAATATATTAATTACACTTGAAAATTGTTCACTTCATATGTGATTTTGGATGATATATTATTGCATAATATAAAATACTCTAATCTTTAATATCCCGCTGTTTACAGGAGAACGGGGCAAAAGCGATGCGATGGGAGGGGTAGGGGTTGACTATTCTTCTTGATTTGGTAGTATGACCTTTGTATCGCGTCTGCGGTACTTTTTATTCGTTATCTATTAATTTTCTTTTATTATAAAAGGCTTCTGGGACCTTCCATTTTGGGTAGCCTCGTGTACAAGCCTTTGATAATAATAACCAAATATTATGGCAGAAGCATTTGATCGTTCCAAGCCACACGTCAACGTAGGTACCATTGGTCACGTTGACCACGGCAAGACTACCCTTACCGCAGCAATTTTGAATACTCTTCACCTTGCTGGTATGGATGTAAAAATGAAGTCAGTTGGTGATATTGACTCGGCTCCAGAAGAAAAAGCGCGCGGTATTACAATCGCGCTTTCTCACAACGAGTACTCTACGGCTACTCGTCACTACGCGCACATTGATGCGCCAGGTCACGCTGACTATATTAAGAACATGATCACGGGTGCCGCGCAAATGGACGGTGCTATACTCGTGGTTGCTGCAACCGACGGTGTGATGCCCCAGACACGAGAGCACATCCTTCTTGCAAAGCAAATCGGTGTTCCAAAGATTGTGGTATTCCTCAACAAGTGCGACATGGTTGATGACGCAGAAATGATTGATATGGTTGAAGAAGAAGTTCGCGAGCTCCTTACAAAGTATGAGTTTGACGGAAAGGACGCCCCTGTTATTCGTGGTTCTGCGCTCAAGGCTCTTGAGGCAAAGGACGTTAACGACGAGTGGGCAAAGAAGATTCTTGACCTTGTTGCCGCAGTGGACGCATATGTTCCAGTTCCAGTTCGCGATATTGCAAAGGCATTCCTTATGCCAGTTGAAGACGTGTTCTCTATTGAAGGACGCGGGACAGTTGTGACCGGCCGTATTGAGCGTGGAGTTGTAAAGGTAGGCGAGGAAATTGAAATTGTTGGTATCAAGGACACTGTAAAGACTACAGTTACCGGTATTGAAATGTTCAACAAGTCGCTTCAGGAAGGCATGGCTGGAGACAACGCCGGCATCCTTATTCGTGGCATCAAGAAGGAGGACATTACTCGCGGACAGGTTATCTGTAAGCCAGGCTCAGTAACTCCACACACAGAGTTTGAGACAGAAGTTTACATCCTTACAAAGGAGGAAGGTGGACGTCACACCCCATTCTTTAACGGGTACAAGCCACAGTTTTACATCCGCACAACGGATGTAACAGGAGACGCAACACTTCCAGCAGGAACAGAAATGGTTATGCCAGGAGACACAGTAAAACTAAAAGTAAAGCTCATTGTGCCTGTAGCTCTTGAAGTAGAACAGCGTTTCGCTATTCGTGAAGGAGGCCGTACAGTAGGCGCGGGAGTTGTAACAAAGATTATCGCGTAAGTAAGATAACGAGCAAAGCGAGATTAGATTACTTACCGAGCACCACTTTTATGTTTTTATAAAAACATAAAAGTGGTGCTCGGTGGCGATTTTAATAGTCGCTTCACTCCTTAAAAATCAACCATGACCACAGCAACAAAAAAACCAGCTGCAAAAAAGTCCGTAACAAAAAAAGTTGCAGACAAAGAAGTAACGCACAAGCTTCGTATTCGCGTACGCGCGTATGAAAACAAAGTGCTGGACAATTCTGTGAAGCAAATTGTGGACACCGTGCTTCGTTACGATGCTGAGGTCATTGGGCCAATACCTCTTCCCACTGAGATAAAGAAGTACACAGTCCTTCGCTCAGCATTCATTTACAAGAATGCGCGTGAACAGTTTGAAATGCGTGTTCACAAGAGATTGATTGACATCTTAAATCCGAATGCAAAAGTTGTTGAGGCTCTCACCAATCTTTCGCTCCCATCAGGCGTTAATATTGATGTGAAGATGATGTAAGATGGGAAACGATTGACAACTGACACCGCTTGTGGACAATTGACAGGAATACGAGAAGGAGAAAATGAAAGTTTGTTGATTATTAAAATACCAACAATCACATGAAAATGTAGATTGCAATGGTTACCGTAAATTACCGATATGAAATTTATTCTAGGAAAAAAAGAAAATATGTTCTCGTTCGTCGGCTCTGACGGGCGCGCAACCGCTGCAACACTTCTTTCTGTTGGGCCTGTTTCTATTACACAGGTAAAATCAAAAGAAAGCGACGGATACGATGCTATTCAAATGGGCTTCGGCACTCGCGCTGAAAAAAACATTTCAAAAGCAGTTCAGGGTCACACAAAGGACATCGGACTATTCATGACCATTTGCGAGTTTCGTGTTGACGACTCAAGCGCATGGAAAAAGGGCGACACTATAGACGCGTCAGTTTTTGAAATTGGTGACGAGGTTACTGTTTCAGGCACATCAAAAGGCAAAGGTTTCCAGGGTGTAGTGAAGCGTCATGGTTTTCATGGAGGAAGCCGTACTCACGGACAGAAGCATTCCGAGCGTGAACCGGGTTCTATTGGCTCAACAGGTCAGCAGAAGATTTCAAAAGGTCGTCGCATGGGAGGACGCATGGGTGGGGAGCGCATCACCGTAAAAGGTTTGCGTGTGCTCGGCGTTGATACTACTAATGGCAAGATTCTCGTATCTGGTTGTGTACCAGGTATTAAAGGAGCACTCCTTGAGATTAAGGCAACTTCTAAATAATCTTTACTACTATGGAAGCAAAAATTTACAATACAAAAGGAAAGGAAGCAGGAAAGATTGCCTTGAACGAAAAGGTGTGGGGACTTTCTTGGAATGCTGATTTGGTTCACCAAGTTGTTGAATCAATGCGCTCAAACGCGCGTACATCATCAGCACAGGTAAAGGACCGCAGTGATGTTTCTGGCGGTGGGAAGAAGCCATGGGCGCAAAAGGGTACTGGGCGAGCTCGTCACGGCTCGTCACGTTCACCTATTTGGCGTCACGGAGGTGTTACGCACGGCCCAATGAACGAAAAGGATTACTCAAAGAAGATTAACAAAAAAGTTCGCGCGAAGGCTCTCTACACTGTGCTTTCAGAAAAGATGCGCAATGGCGAAGTGCTTTTTGTTGATGCTATTTCCATGAAAGCTCCAAAGGCTACTGAAGCAAAGGGTATCCTTTTTGCTCTCGCAGGAGTGAAGGGCTTTGAAAAAATGCTCACAAAGAAAAAAAATGCGGCGTACTTTGCAACAAGCGAAAAGTCGGATGCTGTAAGCAAGAGTTTTGCAAACTTTGGAAACGTTGAGTTTGACTCGGTAGAGAATATGAACCCAATTGACCTATTGAACCACAAATACGTCGTGATTGTGAGCCCAGAGAAAGCTATTAGTTTTATTGAAGGCAAGCTCGCAACAGCAACTGCAGTCACTGCTAAATAACCCACACTATCATGGCTATTTTTACAAAAACAACAAAAGAAGCAAAGGTTACAAAGGTGACCAAAGCAAAAAAGGAGGGAGCTCTTGCTCTTGGTTCTCGAGTGAACGCTATCGTTCGCCCACACATTACCGAGAAGGCGGCTATTCTTGCTGAAAAAGGAACCTACGTGTTTGAGGTTGCAAGGGACACAAATAAGATTGAAATTGCAAAAGCGATTGAGGCTCTTTACAATGTAAAGCCTACTCGCGTAAACATTGTAAATCTTCCTAATACTCGCGTGTTTGTTCGCAACCGAAAGGGCGTGAAATCAGGAATTCGCAAGGCGTTGGTCACGCTGAAGAAAGGCGATAAGATTGAAGTCGTCTAATTTTTATTATCATGAAGAAAAGAAAACCAACAACACCATCAAATCGCCAAACATCTCACGTAACGTATCGAGGTGTCTTGACTGCAACAAAGCCTTTAAAGGCTCTTACTACTGGATTTAGCCGTGGCGTAGGACGCAATGCGTTTGGTCGCATCACTACTCAGCACAAAGGAGGCGGACACAAGCGTTCATATCGCGAGATTGATTTTCGTTTTGACAAAATCGGTATTCCCGCAAAGGTAGAGACCGTTGAGTACGACCCAAATCGCTCAGGATTTATTGGAGTAGTTTGCTATGCAGACGGCGAGCGCCGTTACAACCTACTTCCAAAAGGGATTAAGGCTGGTGATTCGCTAATTGTTGCCGAGGACGCTCCTATTAAGCCAGGTAACCGCACCATCTTGCGCAAGCTTCCTGTTGGCACATTTGTGTACAACATTGAGCTTCAGCCAAACGGTGGCGCGCGCATTGCGCGTTCAGCGGGAAATTATGCCGAAGTTGTCGCAAACGACCGCGGTCAGAGTCATTTGAAGATGCCTTCTGGAGAAATCCGAAAGGTTTCAGAAAATGTATGGGCTTCAATCGGCTCTGTTTCAAACGAAGAATACAAGCACAGAAATGTTGGTAAGGCGGGACGTAATCGTTGGCTAGGTATCCGACCAACAGTCCGCGGTTCTGCAAAGAACCCTGTTGATCACCCATACGGCGGAGGGGAGGGATCTCAAGGTCGCGGTACAAAGCGTCCAAAGACAAAGTATGGAAAGGTAACGGGAGGTCGCAAGACACGTTCACCAAAGAAATACTCAAACAACCTCATCGTCGCCCGTCGCAAGACCAAGCGTTCGAAGTAAATATAAATATTATCCCCGCTGTTCGGAGAACATCGTGGATAATATTTATCAATATTGGGGTTGACACATCTGCTTAAAAATGTATTATTTACCGCAGATTGAGTTTCTTTGTCAATCGAGCAATTCTCGTCAGACTTATGGTTTGTTGAGACTCGGTATCATTAATGCAGTACTATGAAAAGGAGTTAGTCATGAAAAAAATACTGATGTTGTTAAGCATCATCACCGTCTTTGCTCTCACAGCATGTGGCAGTAGCGGAGAATCTACTCCTCCATCAGCAACCTATACCATTACTGCAACTGCAGGTGCAGACGGCACAGTGTCACCACTTGGTGTCACAAATGTAACCCAGGGGAATTCACAGGGTTACACTATGGCGCCGAGTTCAGGTTTCCACGTAGCAACGCTCTCAATCGATGGCGCGTCAATATCACCTGTAAATGCCTATACGTTCACAAACGTTCAGGCTAACCATACCATCAGTGCTACATTCTCACTTATACCACCACCACAGACATACAGTATCTCTGGTTCGGTTACGGGTGGGGTTCAGTCGGGCGTAACGGTCTCTGTAAGCCCAGGAAGCACCGAGACAAATACGTTAGCAGATGGAAGTTACATGTTTTCTGGTTTGTCTAACGGGTCTTACACAGTTACTGCGTCGCATCCAGACAACCCAACCTTTTCACCGTCGGAAAGTATTACGGTTACGGTGAATGGCGCAAATGTAACTGGTGTAAATTTCACAACACCGGTGCCAGTGCTCGCGGTCGGGAAGCTTTTGTATCCGTGTTCTATGGCAATATGCACAAAAGACCTATCGTCAGGCGTGGAAAGTGTTGTTTATGGGGCATATAACAGCTACCCAGATACTATTGTCCCATATCGGACATGGAATAATGTTGCGTTTATCGGTTCTAATATCAATGGAGTTGTTGGTATGTCTTTATCAACACTTGCCAGTATCGGGAGGATAAATGCTAATTATTTACTGGCTTCATATTGCTCAGCATGGCCTGCGGATCACCCTGCTGTAAGTTTCGACATTAGCCCGCTTGGCGATTTTGCGGTTATGGCGAGTAATTGTACGCCACTTGGGTCTACGGCTAGAAAGGACATTTTCTTGGTGAAGATGGATGGTTCAGCCATGTGGGTACGAGTCACTGATGATGTGGCGTCTGATTCACAGCCAGTTATTGGTGGGGTGAATTTGACGACAGGCTATGTTACTGTACTTTTTGTCAGAGATGGCACCGAGATATTGCAACAGATTGTTGACCCAGCACTTGATTTGCTTGTTGGAGTACAAACTGTTGTGGCAAGTAACGTGATGGGCGGTGTGCGCGCAATGTCGGTCAACTCTACCTATACGCATTTGGCATTTATGAAAAATGTTGGGGGAGTATCCCACATTACCGTAGCGCCTTTGGCGGGTGGCCAAGAAATTAACCTCGGTGCCGGCACAGACCCGTACTGGTCGCTTGATGGCAGTAATCTCATTATGTACACCAACGCAGGCGCTCTGTGGGCAATGAATCCCGATGGCACTGGGAAAATGAGCGTCCCAGTTCCGAGCAATTTGCAGTACGGACTTGGGAAGGTAGTTTTCGGTCCTGCCGGATACTAATGTTTGATTGAGATAGATGTAAAATTGACCCCGTCGCTCTAGAGCGACGGGGTTTTTTTAGAATTATCCACACCTATTATAGCTTGTTTTATTTTTAGGTGATATAATACCTATATGAACATCAAAACATTCTCAATCCACTCTGTGCGCAACGTGTCCGCATTTATTATAGCCTTGGGGCTTGGGTACACGGCATATATTGTTAATCCGACATCCGTAGGGCCGACAAAAGTAGAGGCAGCGCCAACATCACTTACTGGCTATGCGTGGAGCGATACTATTGGGTACATTAGTTTTAGTTGCACAACATGTGGTGCTGGGAACCATGCAGTTACTCTCGACCAAAGAACTGGTGACTTCTCAGGTATTGCATGGTCATCGGATATTGACACAGTGCCAAATCCAGACCAGGGGGGAATTGGCTGGATTAGTTTTAATCGCGCGCAGACTGGGAACCCGCCGAGTGCGCCATATAATACAGTAGGTGGAGCAATTGCAAAAACTGACATGTCAGGGAATGTTACTGGTTGGGCGCGCGCGCTCGCTGCTTGTGATCCTAACTGCGCAACAACTCCTGGTGCTGGACCAAATACTGGTGGTTGGGACGGGTGGATTAAGCTCTCTGATTCTACTTGGACAAATGGAGTAAAGATTAACCCTGATGATGGTAAATTTTCTGGCTATGCATGGGGAGGCGCGCAAACCACTAGTCCTTCTGGCGATAGTACACCTGGCGGTGTAAGTGTTATTGGTTGGATTAATTTTTCAGGAACAGCGCAGGATTCAAGCACCTATTTTGTTCAAGGACCGCCCCTAATCCCTGTATGTTCTGCTACGGACTCATCAAGCTATATTTACGGAGACTGCCAGGGAACTTGCGTGAGCGGTGGAGTGTCAGAACAAACTGTTGAGGGTTTTAAGTATGCTACTTGTCTAGATGGAACAGTGCCAGCTCCAGTGTCACCACAGTCATGCACAACAACATTGACCTGTACAGATATTCCTGGGGAATTATGGATAGTAGGCGATGGGATTTGTAATACTGGCGCTGGAGAAAATTCAACAAATTCACTTACTGATTGTAAGCCAAAGACGAGGTTCTGGCAGTTCTAGGTGGTGTAGGGTTGAATGTAGAATACTGAATAGCGAATATAAAATGGTGTTTCAAGCAAAAACTTGTTTAAAGGAGGGTTTTTGTATGGAATTCCTGCATTAATTTAACATTCTATATTCGATATTCCATATTCTACACAGTAACTTGAATAAGTTCACATACATATGAGAATTCTCATCGGCCTAAAAACCGTCAAAAATGGAGTATTATGTAAAGAACCGGGAAAATTCTCATATGTAGTGAACTAATACATAAATTTGACATTCCCACCAAATCTGATAGGATACAGAACGAGCTCACTCCGAGCTTGTTTTGTATCCACAAGACAATGAGCGAAGCGACATTGGATTGTTTACCCAGTTAAATGCGATTTTTCAAATCGCATTTAACTGGGTGGAGATTTTTACAGTCGCTTCGCTCCTTAAAAATTAACCATGACACGATCACTCAAAAAAGGACCATTTATTGACCCAAGACTTCTTGAAAAGCTTGAGGGTAAGAGCGCTTCCACTGCGGAAATGATAAAGACTTGGGCACGCTCAAGCCAGATATCACCTGAAATGGTTGGGTTTCTTTTTGGTGTGTACAATGGCAAGACACATCTAGAGGTTCGCGTGACCGAAGATATGGTGGGGCACAGGCTCGGAGAGTTTTCCCCTACGAAGAAATTCGTAAGACACGGAGGTAAGATGCAGAAAGAGCTTGAGCAGAAGAAGAAAGAAGCAGAAATTACTGCTGCAAAGGCTGCTAAGTCTGAAACCCCTGCCGCTAAGAAAAAATAGTGAAAATCAATGAGTGAGGTGAATAGGATTTTCCTACCCAGTTAAATGATTTCAAATTAGTAATATGACACAATTTATGCTAAAATCGCACAACATTAATAAGTCCCTGACTGTGGTTTTAATAGTGAATTTGAAATCGCGATTTGAAAAATCGCATTTAACCGGGTGGAGATTTTCTAAATCTCGCCTCACTCGCTAAGAAAATCAACCATGAAAGCAATTCTTAAAAGCTATCGTCAAGCGCCACGCAAGGTTCGCCTAGTGGCAAATCTCATCAAAGGCAAGACCGCCCCTCGCGCGCTTGCCCAACTTGACGTGCTTCCAAAGCGAGCGTCTGGCGTAATGAAAAAGCTTTTGATGTCGGCTATTGCAAATGCAAAAGAAAATGACGGGATCGCTCTTGAAGACCTTTTTGTAAAAGAAGTGCGCGTTGATCAGGGAACAATTCTAAAGCGTTCAATGCCAAAGTCCCACGGCTCAGCGCACCCTATTCACAAGCACACAAGTCACATTATGATTGAGCTCATCGCGAGTGCAGACGTAGCTCCTTCTAAGAGAGCTACAAAGAAGGAGGCTATTGTAGAAGGTGAGCCAAAAAAGGTTTCAAAGAAAGTTGCTCTTGCAAATGTAAAGGCATCGGCGAAGCCGAAAGGAACGTCCATAAAGACTAAAAACTAATGACTATCAACTAATCTCATGACACACATCGTACATCCATATGCGCATCGTTTGGGAATCATCCGTGACTGGAAGTCACGCTGGTTTGGCGCAAAAGATGATTTCAAAAAGTTCCTAAAGGGTGACGTGCTAATTCGTAAGTTTTTGGACAAGCGTCTTAGAGGTAGCTACATTGCGGGCATTGAAATAGAGCGCAACGCAAAAACATTTCGTATCCTCGTAAAAACAGCTCGCCCTGGTATGGTTATTGGTCGCGCAGGAGAGGGTTCAGTAAAGCTCAAGAATGACATTTTGAAGGAAGCTACTCGCCTAAAGCTAGATATCCCAAAAGACTTTAAGCTTGATGTTGAGGAAGTGCGTTCACCTGAGTCAAACGCGGGTGTTGTCTCCGAGATGGTTTGTGAAGGGCTTGAAAAGCGTCTTCCTTTTCGCATGGTTTTGAAGCAGACCATTGAAAAGGTGATGGCAAACCGCGATGTAAAAGGCGCGCGCATTGCAATCTCGGGTCGTCTAGGTGGTGCGGAAATGGCGCGCTACGAGCAGATTCGTCGCGGAGGTATCCCCCTTCAGACATTCCGCGCGGACATTGATTTCGCAAAGAACACTGCGCGCCTTCCTTACGGCGCTATCGGCGTGAAGGTTTGGATTTACAAAGGTCAGATTTTTGCCGACAGCAAAAAGAAGCTCGTTGTTCACGAACAAACAAATTTTTAATACACTAACATGTTATTTCCTAAAAAAGTAAAATTCAGAAAGTGGCAGAACGCTCGCAAGAGTGAGGCGAAGCTTGCAATGCCTGAAACACGAGGGATTACTCTTGCTTTTGGTTCGTACGGGCTAAAGGCTGAGACACAGGCTCGTGTGAAGTCAAACCAGATTGAGGCATCACGTAAAGCTATCGTTCGCACAATCACAAAGGTTGGAAAGATGTGGATCCGTATTTTCCCAGACCGACCATGGACACAGAAGGGAGCGCAAGTAGGTATGGGTAAAGGAAAAGGCGAGCTCCAGGGTTACGTGTTTGAAGTTCGTCCTGGGCGCGTGCTTTTTGAAGTTGATGGTGTTGATGAGGCGACAGCCGTAAAGGCGCTCAAGAAGGCTGGAGCAAAGCTTCCTCTTAAGACACGCATCGTTCGCCGAATGGAAACTGCATAATTTAGAATACTTTTATGAAAGAAATTAAAAAAATAAACGCAGAAGATTTAGTAAAACTCCTTGCAGAAAAGAGGGAGGCTGTTCGCGCGTTTCGTTTTGACATTGCAGGTTCCGCAAAAAAGAACGTGAAAGCGAAAATGACAGCACGCAAGGAAATCGCGCGCATTCTTACAGAAGAGAATTTGCGAAAGAGTACGGGCGCTAATGTAAACGCATAACACTACTATTATGGAAACAAAGAATAAAAAAACTATTGAGACAAGCAACGTAACACGAAAGCAACTTCATGGTACCGTGGTGTCTGACAAAATGATGAAGACTGTCACTGTGCTTGTAAATCGTTTCGTAAAGCATCCAAAATATGGGAAGTTTATGAATATTTCAAAGAAGTACAAGGCGCACGACGAGGCTGGCGCATACAAAGAGGGGGACAAAGTAACCATTGAAGAGTGTCGTCCAATTTCAAAAGACAAGTCATTTCGAGTTATTCAAAGAGAGAAGCGATTATGAATAACTGACCCAGTTAAATGATTCCAAATTTGCATAAATTAGGAATTACGATTTGAAAAATCGCATTTAACAGGGTGAAGTTTTTCTAATCTCGCTACGCTCAATAACAAAAACATCATGATTCAACCACAAACAATCGTAAAAATAGCAGACAACACAGGCGGAAAGATCGGACGCGTTTTCAAAGTTCTTGGAAGCTCAAAGAAGCGCTACGCGATGATTGGAGACTTGGTTGTTTTCTCTGTTCAGGTTGCTGAGCCTCGCAAGTCTGTAAAGAAGAAGGATGTCCTCACAGGTCTCGTTGTTCGCACGCGCAACGCGTACCGTCGCAAGGATGGTTCATACATTCGTTTTGATGACAATGCGGTTATCGTTGTTGACAAGGTAAAGAAGGAGGCAAAGGGAAGTCGTATTTTTGGACCTATCCCTCGTGAGATTACTGAAATTGGTTATAACAAAATTGGTTCACTAGCACCTGAAGTGCTTTAATAAAAATTATTTACCCTACTACTAAAATGAAACTCAAAAAAGGAGACAATGTGGTTATCACAACAGGAAAGGACAAAGGGAAGAAAGGAAAAATCCTTGAGGTTTTTCCATCTGCAAATCGCGTGGTAGTAGAGGGCGCAAATATTTCTAAACTTCACGAAAAATCTCGTACAAAAGGAAAGGCTGGACAGATTGTAGAGAAGCCTATGCCTATCAATGCGTCAAATGTGATGATTGTAGATCCAAAGGCTGGAGCGCGCACGCGTGTTGGCATCAAGAAGATTGACGGCAAGAATGTTCGCGTCACAAAGAAAAGTGGCTCTGAACTCAAATAATTTTTAATAATATGAAATCAGCATTTAAAACAATTAAAGAGAGACAGGCAGACGCATTTGATGCGATGAAGAAGGATTTTGGATACAAGGCCAAGCTTGCTGCTCCGCGTCTAGTAAAGGTAGTTGTGTCAGCAACAACTGGTCGCTCAAAGGACAAAAATAGAAATGAAATGGTTATTGAACGTCTTGCAAAGGTCACTGGACAGAAACCAGCGCTTCGCTCCGCAAAGAAGTCCATCGCGGCCTTCAAGCTTCGTGAAGGAGACAAAATTGGTGTTGCTGTGACTCTCCGTGGCGCGCGCATGATGGGTTTTCTGGACAAATTTTTCAATGTTGCTATTCCACGTACTCGCGACTTTCGTGGTTATTACAGAAAAAGTATTGATGAAATGGGTAATCTCACACTTGGTGTAAAGGAGCAAACAATTTTTCCTGAGTGTTCAGACGAAGACATAAAGGACCTTTTTGGTTTAGCAGTTACAGTTGTGACAACAGCAAAGAACAAGAAGGAGGCAACGGCATTTTTTGATATACTCGGCGTCCCGTTCAAAAAGTAGGAAAAACCCCTTATTTTAGCGCATTACGTCGTTGTTTCATTTTGTCGTCTCGTCGCCGCCGTACAATAAGTACATCTCCGTCGAACGACAAAACTCACGCCTCGTACTGCATCTAAAATAAGTGGTTTTTTGCTAAATTCAAGCTCCGTTTAGGCTTTGCCTAAACGGAGCTTGCCTATTGTATTTTTTGGCAGATATGGTATAATTTATATAATTGGATACACATGGGGTGTGTTCAAGAGTTCTTTTTCAGAGGAGAAATATTATGCCAAAGGGGACGCTTTTTGCAAGCAAACTTGGTTCGGATTCCATTTTGGAAACCGAGCATTTGGATGACCACGGAACAGCAGACGGACTGGCCATTGAAGGTAGCCCTGTCAATCTGTACGGCGTGCACGACGATAAAGAAAACAGCTATGGACGCCGGTTCAGTGGCCAGGCATTCTTTGCCTTTGGGGGCAATGTCGGTTGCATGCATGCATAAAAGCAATATTGGTATTTGTAACATATGTAACACAAAAATAAAACCAAAATAAATTCTAAACAGGCGTCTCAAAAAGGCGCCTTTTTTGTTGCCGAGAAGACTTGCGTTATTGACGAATAAATGGTAATATTTTTCACAGTTAATCATGAGTTCTGTGGTTATTTATGGTAGTGTTCTTATCCCCTTTTTAGGGGAGAAGAACATGTCAATTTGCAATTCAAGTACAGGCAGTAAGTAATCCTACTCATGATTTATGTGTAGAGGTTACTCAGGCTGGGTACGGGCACATTGTATCTGGGTGTTACAGCGCTTTCCACGACAACAGCGACGATCTCCCAGAGTTGCTTATTGCTGGTGACGAGGCACAGCCGTTTTGGGACAATGAGTATGTCCACAATAACAGCATCTCAACTAGCGATGACAACGAGACTCAGTATTCGTCTTTGGATGCCATGGTTGTGGCAGAAGAAAGGGAATACTGTGTTTACCCAAGGAGTGAAGACAAACCCTCACCACCAAGAAAAATGAAAAAGGCGGGGTCGGTGTGCAGAAAACTTGATTGTTATGAAACGGGCTCATCGGCTCATTCCCGCATTCAGGCTTGGTTTGCTGACAAAACCAGTAAATATCCGATGGTCATCGGGCCACTGCGTATCACCTGAGACTTACCTCATTTTTCACAAAAGGCACCCAGCGGTACCTTTTTTCTTTGAAGGGGTTGACTATATTCCACCATATGATAGGATGCTTCTATAGGTTTTTTGAGCAATCCGCGCACCTCCTTTTGAAGACAATTGCGCAAGCAAAGGTCTTCAAAAGAATCTGCGTGCGATATTGCTGAAAAACGAGTGATGCTCGGTTGCGATTTTAAACTTCGCTATCGCTAAAATAAAATCAACCATGGCAAAAACATCAGTAACTGCGCGCGCCAACAAGGTGCCTAAATTCAGCTCACGCATTGTGCGTCGTTGTTTTAACTGTAGCCGTCGTCGCGGTTATATGCGCGATTTTGACCTTTGCCGTATTTGTTTCCGCGAGCTTGCCAATGATGGCAAGATTCCTGGAGTAAAGAAGTCTTCTTGGTAATTTCTATTTATTATGCACGACCCAATTTCAGATATGCTTATTCGCATTAAGAACGGAGGTACAGCCGGCAAGGAAATTGTCGAGATGCCTTTTTCTAATGTGAAAGAAGCAATAGCTAAAGTTCTTTTTACAGAAGGATACATTACATCCTACGCAAAGAAAGGAAAGAAAGTTCAAAAGACTCTTGAGGTTGGCATTGCATACGAAGGAAAGACTCCCCGTGTTTCAGACTTAGCGCGTATGTCAAAGCCATCACGCCGTTTCTATCTCGGCGCTGATGAGATAAAGCCAATCAAGAATGGTTTTGGTTTGATGGTTATGTCTACGCCAAAAGGTATTATGACAGGAGCTGATGCAAAGAAAGGTCGAGTTGGAGGCGAAGCTCTCTTTAAAATCTGGTAATAATCATACTAATACTTAATTACATGTCACGAATTGGAAAAAAAGGCGTAACTATCCCCCATGGAACAACAGTCACTTATACTGACACTGTGTTCACTGTGAAAGGTCCTTTGGGGGAGCTTTCGCGAGACTTCGCTGGTCCTGTTGATATAAAAGTAGAAGGAAACACTATTTTGTTTGCTCCTAAAAACAACTCAAAAGAAGCACGCGCTCTCTGGGGCACATATGCATCACATCTTGTGAACATGGTTGCCGGCGTGAACACCGCATTCGTAAAGAAGCTCATCATTGAAGGTGTGGGTTACAAAGTTGAGGCACAAGGCAACGTTCTAGTATTCTCTCTTGGTTTCTCGCACAAGGTTCCTATGAATATCCCAGCAGATGTGAAAGTATTGGTAGAGAAAAATGTTCTAACGATCTCTTCAATTAATAAAGAATCCGTTGGACAGTTTGCGGCGCAGATTCGCGCAAAAAAGAAGCCAGAGCCATACAAGGGCAAGGGTATTCGTTACGGTACGGAAGTTATTCGTCGCAAGCAGGGTAAGAAGTCTGCCTAATATTATTTAAAAATATGACTACAAAATTAACAAAAAGCGAACAGCGTACACGTCGTCACAATCGCATCCGCGCAAAAGTGTCCGGTACTTCGGAGCGCCCACGCCTCGCTATTTTCAAGTCAAACAGTTATATTTATGCGCAGATTATTGATGACACAAAAGGTGTAACATTGTCTTCTGTTTCAGATATGGGTATGGGGCTCAAGGGCGACAAGAAAAATATGACGAAGACAGAGCGCGCAAAGCTTGCGGGGGAAGCTCTTGCAAAGGGCGCAAAAGCAAAAGGGCTTTCAGCGGTTGTTTTTGACCGTGGAGGGTTCATCTTTACCGGTCGTGTGCGCGCATTTGCCGATGGCGCGCGCGAGGGCGGTCTAGTATTCTAAATATTTTAATAATTATATGACAGAAACAAGCACACAACAGAATACAGAAGCAACAAGAATAGTAGCTCCAACAACTACTGCTCCTGGTCGCACTCCTTCATCGCGCACATCGTTTGGTGGTGCGCGTAGTGGAGCATCAACTGGTCGCGGACCCGCGAGAGGTGGCGCAGGCGCAGGAGCTCGCAAGGGTGGTTCATCACGCGGAGGTCGCGGGGGAACTTTTGAACGCGCGAAGCCAGAGTTTGACAACAAGCTCATTCAGATTCGTCGCGTTACTCGTGTTGTTGCAGGTGGACGCCGTTTCGCATTTTCCGTCGCGCTCGTTGCAGGAAACCGCAAAGGTTCTGTGGGCGTAGGTATCGGCAAGGCATCCGACACAGCTCTCGCTATTGAAAAAGCGACAAAGAACGCAAAGAAGAATATGATCAAGGTTCTCCTTACGAGCGGTATGATGATTCCTCATGAAGTAGAGGCAAAGGAGTCTTCAGCAACAGTTATGATCCAGCCAGCAAAGGGTCGCGGTATGGTTGCAGGAAGCTCGGTGCGAAATGTTTTGGAACTTGCGGGCATCAAGGATGTTCGCGCAAAGATTCTTTCTGGCTCAAAGAACAAACTGAACAACGCGCGCGCTACTGTAAAAGCATTGCAACAACTTCGCGCAAAGGGAGTTAAAGCAGTCGCAGAATCAAAGTAATTTAAAATATTATTATGCAAGCACACGAAGTAAAAACAAGAACACCACGCGCCGTAAAGAAGGTTGTTGGACGTGGGGGAAAGCGTGGCAAAACATCTGGTCGTGGAACCAAAGGTCAAGACGCTCGCGCCGGACACCGCAAGCGCCCTCAGATGCGCGACACTATCAAGAAGCTTCCAAAGCTTCGCGGAGAAGGTGTGTCACGCAATCAGTTCAAAACTGAATTTACTCACTATGTTGTTCTTAATCTCGGAATTTTAAATCTTGAATTCAAGAATGGTGCCCGCGTTACTCCAAAAGTTCTACTTGAGCACGCTCTCGTAGAGAAAAAGGGTAACAAAGTTCCTATGGTAAAAATTCTTGCATCAGGAGAGTTTGATAAGAAGCTAGACATTCGCGGATGTTTGATTTCAGAACCAGCAAAGACTGCTGTGGAGAAGCTCGGAGGCACGGTCAAATAACACAGTTATTAGGTTTAGTTGGTAGGTGTTAGAATTGGATCACTAAAACCTAAAAACAAAAAAACTAACATTATGGATACATTGATGCGCAAACTAAAGATGATTGTAGAGGACTCTACGCTCCGTCGTCGCGTACTCTTTGTTCTTGTTGCGCTTGTACTCTTTCGTCTTCTTGCGAACATCCCTATCCCCGCGGCTGCTGGGCAAAACCTAGGCGCGCTACTAGCGAATGACCAAGCGCTCGGTTTTTTGAACCTCCTTACTGGTGGCGGTCTTTCCGCTGTTTCTATTGTGATGCTCGGTGTCGGACCATACATCACCGCGTCTATTATTATGCAACTTTTGACGATGATGTCGCCAAAGATTAAGCAGATGCAGAGCGAGGAAGGAGAGATTGGTCGTCGCAAGATGACACAGTACTCGCGTCTTTTGACTGTCCCTCTCGCAATATTACAAGGATACGGTCTTCTCGCATACTTGGGACAGCAAGGGATTTTGGTTGGACTTACTCCGTTTGAAATCTTTACAAACACGATTATCGTGGCGGCTGGTTCAATCCTCCTTATGTGGATTGGTGAGCTCATCTCAGAGTTTGGCATCGGTAACGGAGTGTCACTTATCATTTTTGCCGGTATTGTTTCAGGCCTCCCATCAACAATTGGGCAACTTTTGTTCACATTTGATGTGTCACAGGTCCCAATGTTTGTTGCGGCGATTGTTGCGACCGTACTTCTTATCCTTGCGGTAGTATTTATGACAGAAGCAGAGCGCCCTGTGCCTATTACTTACGCAAAACAAGTTCGCGGAAATCACACTACTGGCGGGACAATGACATACCTCCCACTTCGTTTGAATCAAGCTGGCGTGATTCCAATCATCTTCGCGCTTTCTATTTTGACAATTCCTACAATCGTTGCAAACGCGCTAGCTACAACGAGCAGTGGGGCTATTCAAACCTTGGCGTCTTTTCTTCAGAGCGTTCTTTCAAACGGCTGGATAAACGGAGCATTATACTTTGCTCTAGTATTCGTGTTCACATTTTTCTACACTGCGGTTACTTTTGACCCAGTAGCAATTTCAAACAATCTTCAAAAGAATGGCGCGTTCATTCCTGGTATTCGCCCTGGAGTGTCAACGGCAGAATATCTTTCAAAGATTCTCACACGCATCACTCTCGTAGGCGCGGTGTTTCTAGGACTTATCGCGGTTTTGCCACTCGTAATGCAAAACCTTACAAAAATCGCGAGTCTTTCCATTGGCGGTACAGCTCTTCTCATTATTGTTTCTGTTGTTCTTGATTTGGTGAAAAAGATAGACGCGCAGATAACGATGATGGAGTACTAGTTTCAAAAAGCGAAGCTTTTTGAAAACAATTGACAATTAACACCGCTACGCAGGCAATTGACGGGCTCGGGCTCGTCAATTGTTAACTGTCATAGGTCAAATGTGTTTGAGTGTGGTACACTTACAAAATGCGGTTACAAACAGTCATATTTACTGGGCGTTCGGGGGCAGGAAAGGGGACGCAGTCACAGCATTTGGAAAAGTCCCTCTCCGAGCAAACCCCAGACACTCCAGTGCTGCACATTGAAACTGGTGAATATTTTAGGAAGTATGTTCAGGAGTCGGGTGCTGTGTGGGATCGCGCGCGAAAGATTATAGAAGCCGGCAATCGCCAGCCGGATTTTCTAGCGATATGGATGTGGACGACAGAGTTCATTCAAAATTTCAAAGACAATGAGCATTTGGTGTTTGACGGCGCTCCTCGCGCTCTTCCAGAAGCGCGCATTTTGGACACAGCCCTCCCTTTTTTTGATCGTGTGAACCCTGTGGTTGTATATCTCAATGTATCTCAAGAGTGGGCGGAGGAGCGATTGAAAGGTCGTGGTCGCGCGGACGATTTGAAACCAGAGGTTGTTGCAAGGAGATTTGCATTTTTTGACAAAGATGTTGTTCCGGTTATTGAATACTACAGAAATAACCCGGCGTATCGCTTCCTTGAAATTAATGGCGAGCAAACTCCAGAGGAAGTATTTAGTGATATTATGAAGGGGATGAGAATATAATATTTTTGTCATTGCGAGTCATGGAGCAATCTAGATTTCATGGATTGCTTCATGTCTCGCAATGACGTGAAGCTAGACTTTATATATTAATCTTATGAAACACGGAATGATAAAAACTGCGGAGGAAATTGAAATTATTCGCGCGGGGGGTAGACGCCTCGCGCGTATTTTGTCTGCAGTCCGCGACGCTATTAAGCCTGGTGTAACAACTGGGGAGCTTGATAGGCTTACAGAAAAACTGATGCGTGAAGGTGGCGATGAACCTGCATTTCTTCACTATACACCAGAGGGGATGACTATTGCGTACCCGGGGACACTTTGCGTTTCAGTAAACGACGAAATCGTGCACGGAATTGGTGGTAATCGTGTTTTGAATGAAGGGGATATTATTGGTATTGATACAGGGATTAAACACAACGGACTTTACACAGACTCTGCTCTCACTGTGCCTGTAGGAAAAATTGATACTTCCGCCCAAAAACTTATTGTTGTGACCGAGGGCGCACTAATGGCTGGGATATCGGTGGCTCGCGCTGGCAACACCACAGGAGATATTGGATATGAGATTGAAAAGTATGTAAGAAGTTATGGGCTTGTTGTTGTAGAGGAGCTAGGTGGACACGGGGTGGGGTATAGTCAGCACGAGGATCCTCACATTTCAAACTATGGCGAAAAAGGGAAGGGCACACGCCTGCAAGCCGGGATGGTCCTTGCTTTGGAGCCTATCGTAAATGAAGGCACACGTTATATAAAGTTAATGCCAGATGGGTATACTTATGTTACAAAAGACCACAAACGAAGCGCGCATTTTGAACACACAATTTTAATCACTGACGGCGACGCGGAGATTTTGACGAGAAGAGGGTAGGCGTGGTATCATACAAATATGAAACAACAATTTACTGCCGTATATAAAAAGAGTGGGAAATGGTACCTTGGCTGGGTTGAGGAACTTTCGGGTGTTAACACGCAGGGTCGCACACTCGCGGAAACACGGGAAAATCTCAAAGAAGCGCTCTCACTTGTCCTTGATGTGAATCGTTTGGTAAGCCGCGAAGATGCCGGTGCGCGCGCTCGTCGCGAGCCGCTTATTGTTGCTATTCACGCATAAATTAATGAAACGACTTGATTTCATTAAACATCTCAATAAAGAAGGATGTACTCTTGCTCGCGAAGGAGCATCTCATAGTGTATTTTTTAATGCAATGACACGGCGCACCTCGACTGTGCCACGGCACACAGAGATTGATAATAATCTCGCGCAAAAAATTAGTCGGGATCTTGGTATTCCAAGATCACCTAAGAGATAGTTTTCTACAGAGCAATAGTTATCCACCTACGCATACTTTTACATAGTGTTTTTTAGCTGAGCGTATATTCAAAGTGTCATACCTATTCTTCTAGAGTACATCTATTTGGTAGATCCCTCACCTCGTTCCAGCAATTATCCGCTATCTCCAAGTGAGTGAGCGAAATACAAACACGGGGTTTGTATTTCCGAGCGAACGCAGGAGATATTGTACCCAGTTATATCGCGGATAATTGCTGTGGGTGGGGATGGAGGTGGGAGTGTGGGAGTTATCCACAGAGGAGAGTCCTTTGCGTTGCAAAAGGTGATATACTAAATGCAATTAGCAACTTAAAGTTTTTTTTATTTTTTATTATGCGCCATAATATCACCAATGCCATCAAAGTTTCCGCTCTAGCCGTTATACTCTCTCTTGGTTTGAGTTTTGTTTACGCATGGACTGCGCCTACGAACCAACCCCCTGCAGGAAATGTCTCCGCGCCAATAAACACAAGCGCCACAGCGCAAACAAAGGCGGGGGATTTCAGTGTGGGCGGACTTTTGAGTGGGGTGAACGCAACTTTTAACAGACTTGGCATTGGCGCTCCGGCAGATCCATTAATAGCGCTTAATGTTGCTGGCACAATAAAAACAACAGGTTTTCAGCTTTCTACTGGATCTGGCGTAGGAAAAGTTCTTACTTCGGATTCTTCAGGGAACACTTCTTGGACAGATCCTGTTCAGGCAACAGGAGGTAGTGGAGGTGGAGGTTTTCTTGAAGAAGTTATTTACAAAACTCCAGGCACATATGATTTTGTGGTTCCTTCATGGATGGACAAGCTCGGTGTTCAATTAGCTAGTGCTGGTGGTGGCGGTAGCTCTGGATATTATGCATATCATGCTCCTGGCGCAGGTGGGGGTTCCTCGTCTTTTGGACCATCTGGTGCTCCGATTATTTCTGCTACTGGTGGTTCGGGGGGTGCGAATGTGGCAGGCACGGCAGGCACTGGAAGTACGGCACATATTTCTACGTTCTCAGTAAGTAGAAATATTGGTATGGGTGGGTCTAGGGGTGTTTATGAGGATCCTTATAGCGACAAGCCTTTATATTATTACGGTTTTTCTGGCGGTTCTGGGGGCCTTGCCAAGGGCGTGTATTCGGTTACTCCAGGGCAAACGATGAAGGTCATTGTTGGCGCCGGTGGAGCGGGGGGTTGTTACGTCGCTGGTGATTGTGGTGGTGCGGGGACCTCGGGGTATGTCTACCTCACATATTCACCTGCGCCTGTTTTGGCAAATAGTCAAACTTTTATTTCAGATGGAACATTTACTGTGCCAGCAGGCGTGACAAGCATAACAGTTGAAACATGGGGCGGTGGCGGAGCGGGGGGGCCGGGGGGTGATAGTGGGTCTGTGTATGGTGGCCATAATTACACCTCAGGCGGCGGCGGTGGTTCTGGCGGGTATGCTAAAAGTACGTTCGCAGTAACTCCTGGCGAGACTTTCCCTGTCGTCATAGGGGCTGGGGGAACTGGAATAAAGACAGGGTTTGCGGTTACGGGTCCACAACATGGAAACATCAGATATAATAGCCAAGGTACCTCTGGGTCTACTTCGTCATTTGGTTCAGGAAGTAGACTTGCTTCTGCTACTGGGGGCACAGGTGGTGTAGATTTTGATGCATATTGCGATGGAGGCTCTTGCAATGGATTAATCTACTGTACCGCGGGGTGGACAGCATCTGGTGGAACTGCAACAAATGGAAATTTTTCTAATGTAGGCGGTTCAGCTGGCGGGGGATGTAACGTAGGCACTGGTGGCGGTGCCGTTGGCGGTGAATCATTCGGCGCTGGAGGAAACGGCGGGCCATATGGCAACACATCACTCAATTATAGTGGAGGAAACGGCGCTGTGGTGGTTTCTTGGTAATTTCAAAATATTTTATGGAAAATTCTACAATAAATAAAAGGGAGTGGGTCTTATGGGGGATAGCGATCGCTAGCATTATGTTTTCGAGTTTTGCTGTGTGGCAAATGTATCTTTTGAAATTGGATATGATTGTCATCAATACCCGTACAGAGCGCGCAGAAAAAGAGTTTAATTTGCGTGAGCAAACAGCTGTAAACTTTTCAGCACAATACCCAATCTCTGGGACGATAACAAAAATTGAGAAGAATCAGTGGACCGTTGAAGTAAAAATTGCGCAACCGCCGTCTAAACCATCTATTTTTTCAAAAGTTGGCGAGGAAAAACCTGTGGAGATTAAATATGACACTAAACAGTCAATTATTTCTTTCTCCGACACGGTATCATTTTTAGGAAAGAAGAAAGAGGAGTTTGTTGTAGGAGATAAGATTACTGCTTATGCAATGGAGCCCATTATGGACATAACGAAAGTAAGCGCGATGCGCGTGGAAACGCAAGGGTTCAAGCCGGGGATAGTAGAACCCGTTGAACAAGACGATTTGTCGGGAACATCGCTTCCTCAGTAATAAGATAACATCTACAAAACTCCAAGAAATTACTTGGGGTTTTGTGTTATACTTTTTGTTGTATGAACCCTGAATACGGAACACTCGGCAAGCAGTTTAGGACACCAGAAGAGGAGGTGGTATATTTGCGCGCGCAAATTGTGGAAAAGGAACACGCGCTCGGCATTGCGCCTGGCTCGCCAGAGCGGACACTTGAGGCGCGAACAGAGGTCGCGCGCGAGAAGGTGGAGGAGTACCGCGCTCGACCAGCAGAGTTAGTGCTGGATAGGAGCTACCAGATGAAGATTGATGACATTGAAACCAATGTAGTGAAGCTTGGAGTGGAACACAAGCAGGCTGTTGACCAGCTGATGCAGATTGCGCAGGAAAAAGGAATCAAGAACGCGCTCGCAATTCTAGAAAAATTAAATAATCCCCACATTGAGGACGATTTTCACAGAATGATAGTTCAGCTTCTTCTTGAGACTGGAGACTTCGCAGGAATTGCAAAAGACAAGGAAGTCGCTCGCGCTTTAAAGATGCGTCTTTATGAAATTACGCTTCCCCCGATTGACGACAAGGGGCAAGAACGAAAGTTTGCTGACCTAGTTTCTGGGATGGAGAATTTTTTTGCTGGGATGCTCTCTATTGAAAATACAAAAGCAGGTTTTGGAGATGTAAAAAATTATTTCACGATAGAGCTCGCGCTTTCAAATTTTAGCGACCACATTGTATTTTATTCAGCAGTTCCGCTTGAACACGCAAACCTTTTTGAAAAGCAGGTGCTCGCTGTGTACCCAGACGCAAAAATACGCGAGCACCGCGAGGACTACAATCCATTTAATGAAAACGGGGTGACCGTGGCTTCCTACGCGACATCAGGGGGCGAGACTGCGTACCCACTTCGCACTTTTGAGACATTCACACAGGATCCGCTAAATGTTTTGCTTTCTGCTTTTTCGAAAATAAATCGTGATGGCGAGGGTGTGGCGGTGCAGTTTGTTATTCGTCCAGCAGGAAATTCATTCAACTCTCACTATAAGTTTGTTTTGGATCAAATCAAAAAAGGAGTGAAGCCAAAGGACGCGCTAAAGAGTACAGGAGCTCAGCTAGCAGGGGAATTCGCGGATGCGGTAAAGGGAATGTTTTTTGCTCCAAAGGAAAAGAAGGAGGTAGTTTATGATGAGGAAACAAAAAACATAGGTGAAAAAATTGCGTCGCCTATTGTAGACACAAATATTCGCATTATTGCGTCTGCGGATACTGACGTGCGCGCGGAGTCTATTTTGAACGAGCTTGAAAGCGCGTTTAATCAGTTTGGGAAACCACAGGCGAATGAAATAAAATGGAAACGCGAAACAAAGGGCGCAAGCCTAATGGAGGCAATTTATCGCTACACATTCAGAATGTTTAATGAAAAGGAAAGTTTCCCTTTAAACCTTAGGGAGATTGCTACAATGTTTCATTTCCCTGTTACAGCTACATCCTCGTCAGAGCTTAAAGAAGCAAGGGCAGGAGGGGCACCAGCGCCCACAGAGATGTCACCAGATGGGATTATTCTCGGGAAAAATATTTACCACAACAAAGAAACGCTTGTGCGTCTCGGGCGCGAGGAGCGTGTGCGCCACATGTACGTCATCGGTCAGACTGGTGTTGGTAAGTCAGTTTTCTTGAGGAATATGATCATGCAGGACATAAAGAATGGCGATGGAGTGTGCTTTATAGACCCACACGGTAACGATGTTCAGGATATCCTCGCCCTCATTCCTCCTGAGCGCGCGGATGATGTGATTTATTTTGACCCTTCGTACACCGCGCGTCCCATGGGGCTCAATATGCTCGAATATGATGAGCGTTTCCCAGAGCAGAAAACATTTGTCGTGAATGAAATGATGGGTATTTTTAGCCAACTTTTTGATATGAAAGTTGGCGGTGGCGCGATGTTTGAGCTTTATTTCAGAAATGCTGCCGCCCTTGTGATGGAGGACACGGCATCTGGTAGCACGCTCCTAGAAATCACTCGCGTACTTTCTGACAAAACCTTTCGCGATATGAAGCTCGCAAAATGCAAGAACCCAATTATTTTGCAATTCTGGGCGAGTGCGGAAAAAACGACTGGAGATCAAGGGCTTGCAAACTTCGTGCCGTACATCTCAAGCAAGTTTGACCCGTTTATTTCTAATGAAATTATGCGCCCTGTCGTGCTTCAGCAAAAGTCCTCGTTCAATTTTAGGCAGATTATGGACGACAAAAAGATTCTCCTGGTGAATCTTTCAAAAGGACGCTTGGGCGACATCAACGCTAATCTTATTGGGCTCGTGCTTATCGGCAAGATTACGATGGCTGCGCTCTCTCGTGTTGATATGTTTGGCACAGGGAAAAAGCCAAATGACTTCTATTTATATATTGACGAGTTTTATAACTTTACCACCCCATCTATTGCGACTATCCTATCTGAGGCACGTAAGTATCGTTTGGGACTGACAGTAGCGCATCAATTTATCGCTCAACTTTCGGATAATATTAAAAATGCGGTGTTTGGAAACGTTGGCAATATGGCAGTATTTCGTGTCAGTGTAGAGGATGCAGAATTTCTTGAGAAGAAATTCGCGCCGACATTTACCGCGCAGGATATTATGAAACTCGACAACATCAATGCTTACGTGAGCATGCTTGTGAACGGGCAGCCATCAAAGCCATTTAATATCACAGCACTCACGCCAGAACAGGGAAACCCAGAAATGGCCGAACAGCTAAAACAACTCTCATATCTAAAATACGGCGCCCCACGCGAGGAAGTAGAAGCAGAGATTATGGGTAGGTATCGCGCGTAATCTGTAGGGTTTGAAAATATAATAAAAAAATGAAACTTCTCCTCACCTCAAATGGCTTTACAGATTCGTCGATTGAACAGGCATTTTTAGAGATGACTAACAATAGAACAGATCTCAAGGTTGCCATAATTCCAACCGCTAGTGATCCTATTGAGTGGGTGCCAGAAAAGGAAGGTAGTAAAGAGTATGTTCCAAGATTAATTCCTGAGAGAAAGGAAAAGAATGCTGGATGGCTAAATAATTATAAAGGAGAGTGGGAAGAAAAAGGTTTCGATGTGGTGATCGCAGATTTGAAGGAAGAGCCAGAAAAAATAAAAGAAAAATTAGAGAGCGTTGATGTTATAGATGTTACGGGTGGCGATGTAAATTATTTGCTCGACTGGGCAAAGAAATCTAAATTAGATACATATCTAAAAGACTTACTTGGTAGAGGGGTTGTGTATGTTGGAACAAGTGCAGGAAGTGGTCTGCTCGTGCCAGATATTGGCCTTACTTGGTGGGAAACTGATATGTCGATGGATCATGTTGGGTTTGGTATCGTTGATTTTATAGTGATCCCTCATCAAAAAGAAAGTGACGAAAGAACAAATGTAGAAAATCTGACCAAGCGCAAGAAGCATCTGCAATCAGTAATTAATTTCCCGTGGAAAGTATATTTACTTCAAGACGGACAAGCGATTAAAGTTATTGGTGATAATATTGAGCATATTGGATCAGGAGCAAAAAAATTTATTTAGTTGCGCTTGACAAAAACTATCCAAAGTATATACTTACGGTATGAAAACAGCAATGATTAACATCAAGACCGATAAGGCGGTTAAAGAGGAAGCTCAAAAGCTTGCTGCGGAGCTTGGGTTTTCTTTGTCTGCGCTCGTGACAGCGTCGCTCAAGCAGTTTGTTCGCACTCGCGAGGTGCAGTTTTCTGCTGCTTATCGCATGACGCCGTATCTTGAGGGGGTAATAGAAGAAGTTGAAAAAGATATTAAGGCAAAGAAAAATATTTCTCCTGCGTTTACGAATGCACGTGAAGCGTCTGCTTACTTACGAAAATTAGCATAAGGTCACATGAAAGTATTTTTCCATAAGCATTTTCGTAAACGATTTGCCAAATTACCAAGCAAGATAAAAGATAAGTTTGATATCCAGCTAGAGCTTTTTTACAAAAATCTCCACGACGAAAGACTAAACAACCACGAGCTTCATGGAAAATACATTAACCACAGAAGTATAAACGTGACGGGCGACATTCGTGCAGTTTACAGAAAAACAGACACGGTCATGGGTAGCGTACTCTTCGTTGATATTGGCACGCATCCGGAATTGTACTCGTAATTTGCCCGCTCGTGGATTTTTTGCTAGGATGTCCCTATCTTAATAGTTAATAATTGAGCGAGGCGGTGGATTATCAAACCCAGTTAAATCCTGCAGAGCAGGGATTTCTTTCAGAAATCATTTAACCGGGTGACGATTTTAATAGTCGCTTTGCTCCTTGAAAATCAATCATGGCACATCCAAAAGAAGAACAGGTACTTATTATTGTAAAGCCGGATGCAATCCAGCGTGGGCTTTTAGGGGAGATTACCACTCGCTTTGAGCGAAAGGGACTCAAAATTGCGGGAATGAAAATGATTGAGCTTGAAGACGCTCTTTTGGAGGCGCATTATTCTCATATCGCTGACAAGCCATTCTTCGCTGGGATCAAGGCGTTTATGAAGGCATCTCCTGTTGTGGTGATGGTTCTATCCGGCATTAACGCGGTGTCCGCAACACGCATAATCGTCGGACCCACAAAGGGATACGATGCAGACGCAGGGAGCATTCGCGGTGACTTGTCGCTCTCTATTCAGTCAAATGTTGTACACTCATCAGACTCTGTAGAGAATGGGAAAGCCGAGGTGGCGCGCTTCTTCAAGAAGGATGAGATTTTTGATTACAAGAAATCGAACTTTGACTATGTTTACGCAGACGAGGCCTTCTAAGTAATTACCCACACATCCTCATCTACTTTGTTGCGGACACGTTATTTTTCGTCATCATAGCCAATGTATGACTCCAAAAAATAACGTGTCCGCGCCTCGTATCTGAGGCGTGTGAGCAATTACTTGATTACAGAGACCTTGCCCCTACACCTATCCTCGCATTGCTTTTGTTCTGCCAGCTTAAAAACAAAAGGTTTTATATAGTTAGTGGGGACAGATACTTCATCATAGATAAAATCCCCAAAAGCAGAACAATGCGAGGATAGGTGTTGGGGCTTGCGTCACGCTTTGTTTTTGTTTTGTAATGAATTTGCAATGTTGCAAAAAATATATTGCAGGTGTAGAGTGAATGTAGGGTTATTGGAAGTATTGTCTCCTAAATTATTGACAAGGGAGCTCTATATTCTCACATACCAATTTTTGCTGATAATTTTTGTCAGCAAAAA